>ENA-OWNT01001397-OWNT01001397.1-seawater-metagenome-genome-assembly--contig:-NODE-1397-length-30805-cov-8.614098_pt1 | contig 30805 bp, 32 predicted proteins | sample MGYA00238136_ERZ651165 | MGnify/ENA primary metagenome ERZ651165 (study PRJEB26861, sample SAMN08777766) | seawater metagenome | isolation source: coastal seawater | place: USA: Florida | collected...
CGACTTTTGTTGTTGGTTGTTGGTTGATTGTCACGCGACGTCGTACGTTGTTGTTGATGATGATGATGTCCCCGTCGTATGTTGGCGTTGTCGTTGTGGTTGTCGTTGTCGTTTTAAAGTTATCGTTGTCGTTGTATGTCGTTGTCGTTGCCGATGTAGTTGTGGTTGTGGTTGTGGTTTGTCGTTGTCATGGTCGTTAATAAAGTTATCGAAGCAATGAATAGACTATTGTCATGGTCGTCGTCGTCGTCGTCGTCGTCGTTGTTGTTGATGTCGCTGCTTCAGTATGACTTTCTTGTATGGCAGTACGTCGCGTAAGTCGATGTTGATGTTGACAGCGACGACGAGCAAGCAGAGTAATTGCGTTGACGTCTGCATTTGCGCGTGCGTCTGCACATGCCATGAAGCATGCCCACGTCGTTGGAACTCGCCTAATGTGTGGACAGGATTGCTTTGGAAGGCCGTGAAACACGAATAGTTTTTGGGCGGCTGTTTTAGACAGTGGCCTCTCCGGTCCGGAATCGTTACGTTTTACATTGCTGTTGCCCAGAGAGCTGTGTGCCGCTGTCCAGCACAATCATTTGTTCCAGACAGTTGCTCGGGTAGTCTGAGCCCATGAAGGCTTCGCCTGCCTTTGCCGCGTGCTTGTTGCTTGGGCTCGTCTCTGACGCTGCTCTGGCGCGACGTGCCGAAGGCGACAACCGTCCCAATTTCATTTTCGTATTTCCGGACACTTTGAGGGCTGAATCTTTCAACCAATATTCACCTGAAGCCAAAAAGTTGAATGTGACGCCGTACACTGAATCTTTCTTTGCTGATGGGACTAGCTTTGACCAAGCGCACGTCATGCACACGCAGTGCAGTCCTTCCCGCTGCACCATGTTCACAGGACGTTACATGCACATTCTTGGCCACAGAACACAGTCGCACTTGATTCAGGACTACGAGTACAATTACTTGCGAGTCTTGAAAGAAAACGGCTACCATGTACAATACTACGGCAAAAACGACGCGTTCTCTGCAACTGCATTCAACTTGAGCGTATCTTATTGGGAGCAGAAGATTGGATATGCCAGCGGATCGAACGCATTTCAACATCCCACAGATCCAGGATATTTCTCGTTCCTGAGCACGGGTAGCAAGACATCCGGCTCCGACAAATCGCAAGCCGACTACGAGGGTGCCATGGAGGCACTTTCTTGGCTGCAGAACGTTAACGAATTGCCTGAGCCATTTGTGCTATTTTTGCCTAGTCGAGGGGCTCACCCGCCGTACGGTGCACCAGTGGAATGGCACAATAAATTCAGTCCAGAAGACGTGAAAGCAGCTGGTATCAACCTACGTCCACGCAACATCTCGAACATGCCGACGTACATGTCCGCAACTGAGGGAATTCCATTCCACCGCAACATTGCGTCACTGGACGACGATTTTTTCTACAAGATACAGGCAGTTTACCTCGGAATGGTTTCGTACACAGATTGGATATTCGGGCAACTCGTTGAAGGCGTGGCCAAAATCGAGAATGGCGCACTTCTTAACAGAACGGCTGTGTTTTTCAGCAGCGATCATGGAGATTTTGGTGGTGACTATGGATTGGTCGAGAAATGGTGAGTTGATGCATGCTTGTGTCGGTGCGGAGAAGTCGTGTTTTGCGGTTGTTTCATTTCGACAACATGGTTGGTAATGTTTATCCTGTAGGCCGGGATCTATGAAGGATGTACTCACACGCGTGCCGCTTTTCGGTCGTCTCGCCGGGGGTCTTACAACGCCATCCGTCGCCACATCACCCGTACAAACTGCTGACATTTTGGAAACAATGATCGATTTAGCAGGAATCAACACCACTGCTCTAGATGAACATTGGGTTCGTTTTGCCGAGACCCTGCGGCCCACTTTGGAAAGTGGTAACGACAGTGCCACTGCAGAGCGCTTTGTGTTTGCCGAAGGTGGCTTCAATTTCGAAAACGAGCAAATGATCGAGGCGGGTGAATGCCTGAGCCAGTGCCCCAACGGGTTGTACTGTCCTCGCGGCCAAGAGGAGGCACTGCCAAACGGCTCGCCACGGGCCGTTATGATTCGCAATCGTACACACAAGTTGGTGTATCGTGCGAGTGGAATCTCTGAGTTGTACGACTTGAAAGCAGACAGCAGAGAATTGAATAATCTGTTCACGGAGCCCTCAGCTGCCAATTTGCGCTCCGAGTTGCAATCAAGCCTCTTGGATTGGTACGTTCAAACAGCTGATGTCACACCCAGCGCCTTGGACACGCGAAGTCCACCTAGTTTCCCGCACCCGGTAGAACCAGGTGATCCATGGGCGGCTCCGCTGGAAATCCACTCACAATCAGCAGACCCACATTCTTTTGATTACATGGAAGTCAATGGGGTCATTGAGGCGTGAAAGGGTCAATATCGCGACCGACGATTCGGTCTTCTGTGAGCTGTACGAAAGTTTCAACAACCAAATCTCAAACTTCGAAATTCGAAACGTTCTTTTGATATAAAAATTATTCTCGTATCACACACACATTAAATCAATGAACGACGTCGGTCTTGAATCCTTTAAACTTGCGCGCAACATTTGTTTTGCCCTTGTTGCGTTTCGTCTTCACGTACATATCACCACAGTTAATCACCACAGTGAAGCTCGACGCTTTGTTTCAATGCACGCCAACACCAATTGGGAACAAACCTGCTTTAACGCGTTGTGACTTTCACCATTGAATCCGAATTGCTGCTTTAACTGTGCTGCTTCTTCGTCTTCGTCACCGGAACTCCAATCGTCTTCGTCTCGCCCTGAGAAAATATTATCGAACACATTAGAAACGGCACGCAAGCGCCAGCTCGTGCAAGCAGTGTCGACCAACCTGGCTCCTCTACGTCCCACTCAAAGAATCGAATGTCGTCACCGCGGGTGACTTTTTTGCGTCGTCGTCCACTTGCAGACGCCTGGGGAGGATCACTCACCTCACGATTATTGCTAGCTTTGGTTTGAGCTAGCACCGAAAATCGGTTTGCCAGTTGTGACAACCGCAAAATCTCTGCTGTAAGTTCCTTGCGCTCAGGTTCGGTGTCGGGACTGTCGTCAAGGAGGCCAAGTTTATTTTGGATTTTGGCCGCCATGTTGTACAGCTCTTCACTGCGGGAGCGAGCTTCTTGCGCAGTTAGGCATCGCCACCTTAGCGCACGAATGGCTTTCCCGTCCCCGTCCACCGCATTGCCGTTTAGTCCTTGCTCGAATTCCGACCAAGATATGCGCCCATCACCATTGGTGTCCAATGTCGCCAGCAGGTGTTCAAGGGACTCCTCCTCTCCGTCACGCAGCAAGTAGCCTTCTTCTTCCATATCTTGAACAACATTCTTCAGCTCATCTTTTGACAAAAATCCATTGCTATTGGCGTCGTACCGTTCGAATATTTGGCGCCCTCTATGAAGATCCCATTCGGAAAGGCGTTCTCCCCCATCGCGTTGAGTTTTATACGACGGTGGCAGGCTATATTTGCTAATTGGCGCTTCTTTCAGAGATTTAGATCGAAGCACATCCAAGTTTTGGAACTGCGCAAGTTTCTCGCGTTGCTCTCGTTCAATTCTGAGTTTTTCGTTTTTCTCAAACTCTTTTTCCGCAAGCCTTACCGTTGTAGACATGTTGTCCTTCCAAGAAATACTTCCCCCAGTCGGGCGTTTGCGCCCACGCTTGCCCTTGGGACCGGAATTGCTCTTGGACAGAGCTTCGGCAGCCGCTTTTTCCTTCGGTTTAATAGAAAGTCCATCAAGAATTTTAATCTGTGGTAGTGCGGCAAACACTCTTAAGCGGTACTGATCCTCTTCTGCGACGGGGTTTCCGCTGAGGTCAAGGGTCTCCAAGTGCACGAAACTTTTCAAAATCGACAACACATTGTCCAAATCGCTAATGTTGTTGTTCGCCAAATTCAAAGTCTGTAGATTGACCAAAAGGGGAAGTGAGCCATCTAACGAGTTGATTTGGTTGTCATGCGCGTACAAGTGCCTCATTCGGACGCAGTCGTCCAAATCATCAATGTACTCGAGATGGTTGCCATTGATCCAGAGGATTTCCAAGTTCACGAATGGCTCGAAGCCGTCCAACTCTGTGATGCCCTTTTTACCCAGGTAAAGTTCAGTGCAATTTTTGACATACTTGGCATTCTTGACCGCCAACTCATCCATCGGCCGTGAGAGAACTACTTCCGTCATAATGCAACTTAGAACGCAGGTCCACTTGCTCCCAGAAGTCGCGCACTGTGCGTGGTTACAAGACGGTCATTAAAGCAAATGTTTTGCAACTTCGCAACGCTGATAAAGACGGCAACTGCTCGCCAAATCTGTGAAAATCGCAGCACACACTTTATTTACTGTAGTCAATTCACTGTGAACCGTTACGTGATTGTTCGCGCAACAGCGTGCATCAAACCACTCGCCAACCTGTGCGCGGCGCAGAGCGATGCGGTGGAAGGAACGTCGTGGAGCCATCCACTCCCAACGCCAACCAAACGGCAACGCCAACAAATCACCCACCACCACGGCTCTGGCAATTAAACACCTGCACAAACTGTACCCTGGTCATCGACAAAAGCGGGCAAAACACGCGAAGAGACGAAGGGACGCAAGGACGCGAGACGCGACGACGACGACGGGACGGAGAGACGGAGAGACGAAGAGACGAACGAACGAACGAACGAACGAACACAAACGAACGAACGAACGAACGAACGAACGAACGAACGAACGTAACGTCCGTTCATGCAGACACCTCGTCGCTATATTTCTCACTCAATCAGTCAATACTCTTCGCACTTAGGTCCTATAAAATCCCCTCACTCACTGACATTTTGAACCATTTCCACGTCCACACACTCACAGTCAATCAGTTACTATGCTTCCCATAAATCCAGTCAAAATGATCTTCAAATGCAGTGAATGTGCAGAATTCCACCGAAGTGTCGAAGTGTTTGCTGCGTCACTGTGAGCTCACACAACACTGATTTCAGTCAGGGCATACAGTACAATAGAGTAACGCCTTGTTTACGAAAAGTGAGGATAGTTGTTCAACGAATTCTTATACAATTGACTCAACGACGAACGACGAACGACGAATGACGAACGACGAAGAAGACGAACGACGAACGACGAACGACGAACGACGAACGACGAACGACGAACGACGAACGACGAACGACGAACGACGAACGACGAAGATACGATGTGTTTCTTCGCCGCTGTCGTGGCTACGGATTATGTACGGTCGTCGTGGTCGCGTTCATTCGTGGTGTTGAGGGTTGTCCCGCTGCGTGTTCGACAGCAGCACAGTCTTTTTCGTCGTGGTGTATTGTTGGTGGCGTCGTGGAAGCAGCCAGTGCAGCATCAGAGTGACACAAGAAAACGAAGAAACAGCACGAGAATGCAAGCGGCGCAAGTGAAACCTTGGTGCCGTCGCCGTTCAGCCAAACCGCCAAACAGCCAAACTAGAAACAACGACGAAACAACCAACAACCAACAACCAACAAACAACGGACATCGTTGCTTGCTCCAGGCTCGCATAGGTAACAATGGTACACGACGAGAACATCTGCAATGCTTGAAACACTAACGTATGTGCATGAGCTTGGCTTGCGTAGTGTAACGAAACAGAGCCCGTTTTATTGTGTAGTTGCTGTCTGTCGTGGACGACGCACGTGCAGGCGGAAGTCATAGTGATGGACGCGTTTACCGGCTTGCAAAGAGGGACACCGACGGAGACTCGTATAAGTGTTTGAAAATGAACTCAACGGAATTTTGATTGTTCACCAAGGAGGACAGCCACACATTTGCTGGCGTTTCGTGGCACCACCCACGTGGCAACTTTCGAGAATCCAGGCATGAAGATTTGTTTCTTCACGAAGTGTCCCGACGATTTCACTTGAAGTTCGTGAAATCGACGCAGACGCAAAATTGAAATGTAACTTTGGATCCAACGCTATCCTTCAGACTCAATGGTGCGTCGTAGTCTGGGTCGCCGGTTTCAGGGGTGGCCATGCTTTCGATTGTTGTGCCTTCTATTGCTGGCGTTGCTCGACTCGACAGCATTCGGCATGAGCACCAAGTGGAAAGACTGGTGGGCCAACTATGACGAAACCAAACCGCCACAGTATTGGCAGTTACCATACGCCGCTTCTGCTTCGATGACGGATTACAAATCACCGTCGTCTCCATTTCCGGAGCCCCCTCCACCAACTGCGCAGGGCTTCCAGGGTAGTGGGCACTTCTGGCCACCACCGCCTATGCCACCACCATCGCCCCCGCCCCCGCTACCTCCTCCTCCACCAGCACCGACGAAAAAGTCTTTTCAGTCGGCGGTTCCTCACGTCAGTGGAGGGTCATTTGGGACAGGGACGATTCCACCGTGGAGCTCTTCGACGCCGTCGTTAGCAGTGCCACCAACTGGTGGTCAGGGTGCCTTCCACTTCAAAGGGAAGTCCGCCAATGTTGTGAGCCAGCCGCGGTTCCAGGTACGTTCCAACCGATCAGTGCATGGCACTCTGGTCCAAAATAATGTCGTCCCTGCTATGTTTGTTGCAGAAAGTTCATTCCGAGGCGAGATCTGGCACCCCCGGAATGCAGTGGGAGTACTTTGATGCAAACAATCCTCCCCCGTGGATGAGTCCACCTGGGACGCTTGGACTAGTCTGAATGTGTTCTTATGCGCACCAGATATTGATTAAATCAACGCATCGTGACACCTGAAAGTTAAATAGGTTTTTATGTTTTTATGGATGATGGGTTATCAATTGAAGTGGCACTTGTTGTTTGTGGCGTCGTGAAACGCTACCTATCGTGCGCAATGTCACACCGCGGAATCTGGGTCTTCTTTTGAGAGCGAACGCTTGAGTCGTCGGATTCGCCTCAGTTGCTTTCTTTGTCGCCGCATCTGCCTCTTCTCCTCACCAGTCAACGACCGACCCTATGTGCAACAAAAATCGGAAACTTGATGAGAACAGCAACATTTCCATTTTCATGGACAAACATAGGACTTACTGCGTGTAGTTTCATGAGCTCTAACGCCCGTGAGTACTCTTTCGATTTCTTTTTCTTTAACTTTCGCAGTTTCTTCAACTCCGCTGTACTACTCGGTGACTTTGTGGCTGGCATCGGTGCTGCATCAGATGCAATTCTTTCCATCAAAGTACGTTGCTCTTTTGCATTATCGAAGCGTGATGTGCTCCTTTGTTGGACAGGCGGTAGTTCAACGTCCTGTCTCCGATGTGACTGCTTTGCCACTCGAGAAGCAGTCACACGCTCTCGGTGCGCAACTGCTTGTCTGATTTCTGTTGCCAGCATTTGCCATCTCGATGGTGCTTGCTTTGCAGCGACCGCGGCTGCGAGTTGAGACGTTTGTATCGTCAAATCCTCATCAATTTTCTGGATGTCTTCGTCAAAGGTACTCGACGCTGTTGTGCGTAAGACACGATGATGAGGACGTTCATCCATATCTTTGTTTAATTGAGGTCTAATTGCAATCGGCATGATCTTCCGAGGTCTTGACGGTTTGGATCGCCGGCAAACAATGACAATGACAACTGCTAGTACTATAATGCAAACCACAACCGTGATTGAAATAATCAGAGATGAATACATTTGTGTCTCAGGGCCTGGTGTGGTTTCAACCACAGAATAGTCACCATTTGTGGTACTTGTAGTGACAACTGATGTCGTGGAAGTTAGTGTTGGCGTTTCTGTTTTCAGTAGCGTTGCTGTTGTGACGCTGCTGGTTGTGGATGAATAGTCATAAAGAGACGAGTCGATCATCGTGAAGAAAAGAGTTTGGTTGAACACAAACACGCTGCTTCCATCGCTGAACAAGAGTTCAAAAAGAGATTTTACTTCTGGTCTAGCTGGCACCAGCGCAAGAATTGATCCGCAGTGCACAGCAACTTCTGACGACGAGAAAAGATGATCCACGGTAATAAAATCGGTTGTGAAGAAAGCATTGAAAGTTGTCGCCAAACCGCTCTTCAATTCGATGCTTCGCTGTTCGCTTGATGTGCTCGACAGCAGATCCAAGCAATCATAGTGGCTCATTGTAGTTGAACGTAGAGCGATACAGTCTCTGGCTTCTTCGTGGCAGTTCGGGAACGTTGCTATTTCCGACGTGGTGCTTGATGCCGGAGACGTTCCATTCAACAAAGACGGGTAGGATGTTGAAACACAGTCGACACCTGTGCAGAGTTGGGTTTCAACTGTTCCATCAGACGTATTGCAGATGGTACCGCCACCACGATCAAGACGCTCGACAACGAATGTCCGCTCTTGCTGACCGAGACCACAACTTGAACTGCAAGGACCCCACGCCTCAAATCTACCAAGGCAATCCACTGGGCAGGGTTCTGTAGAGCAAACTCTTGTGTCAATTGCACCGTTTGATGCGCCATATCGTTCGGCACATGTCATGCCGCCATCGGCTGATTCCCGTGTGCTGGAGAATACTCGGATGCTGGTGCCATTGCCACAAGTTTCAGAACAATGACTCCATGCACTCCAACTTCCTTCGCAATCATGAGGACAAATTGTCGTGGAGCAATTGCTCTCTTCAACTTCATCGTGGTCGTGAGAACACTCAGCACCTCCGTTTAGGGCAAATGTGTCGATTTGAAACGTTCGAAATTGTTGCGACGATCCGCACGAAGCACTGCAAGAGGACCATTGCAGCCAATGTCCCTCGCAATTAACGGGGCACTCTATTGAACCGCAAGCAACGGTCTCGACGGTATTGTTGGCTACCTCACATATTTGCCCTCCCCTTGCAGCTGCTTGCGTCCAAGTGTAAGATCGAGCCAGAACACCGGAACCACAGGACCGAGAGCAAGAGCTCCAGGCTGACCAAGATCCCTGGCAGGACTGCATGGTCGACAAATGGAGCGTTGTGTCGCGAAAACTGCTCGTCGCACGAAGATTAGGTGTTGAAGGGCGAGTATCGGCAAGGGTGGTGTTGGAGGCCGCTGACATAGTTGTGCGGGTGGTTGACAACTTCAAGGTTGCAGCTGCAAAAGAAGAAGGAGATTGCGTAGACGTGGCAACTGAAACCACTGTGGTGGCTGTCGATGTTGACGCCATAGACTGCATCGATGTCAATGCACCAGGAAAGGTGCCATCTTGCATCAAGCACTGCTCTTCTGGCACACATCTTGTGACATCTTGTGGGCCTTCTTGCAACGTGCAGCAGACACCGGGTGGCTCGGCAGTTGCACAGTCTTTCACACCGTCCATGGAGGTGCGGCATTTTGAATTTGTGCTGATTGGCACAGTCGCCACTTCGACGGATGAGGGGGTAAGAGTCGTGGATGCAAACACTCCATTGTTAGAGGTACGGCCTGTTCGTGTGGTCGTTGTCGTTGTCGTGGACGTTGTGGTGGTGCTAGCAGTCGTTGTCATCGTTGTGGACGAAGCGACATTTGTCAGCTGGTTGATGCTCGAGGTTTCTGACACAAGCATCGATGTTGGCATGTAACTTGTCGTCGAAACGGTTCCAGTCGTGTTGATACGGGGATCGATCGTGGCGATCATGGTGGTCAAAGCATGTGGGAACGAACCACCCTGCATGCTACACTGCATCTCGGGAACACACCGTGTTACACTTTGCGGACCTTCCTGCAAAGTGCAGCAAACACCAGGGGGCTCGGCAGTTGTACAGTCTCTTGTGCCCTCCATGGACGTGTAGCATACTGTATTGGTGCTCAAAGGCATCGTCGTAGAAACACGTAGCGAGGTTGAGCGCGCTGCGTCCGTCACGACAGGCGGTGGAGCAAGTGTGGTGCGCGAGTTGGTACCTAACTCGGTTGTTGCAAGCACCGTGGACGTTTCTGTACTTGTGGTTGTAGCTGAAGGTGTGGCAGCGACTGAGCTAACGATCGTAGCAATCGGCGTCACGATTCCGTCGGGGTCCGCAGTGCTATGTGCCAAGATTGTTGTAACTTCGGCTGGATATGAACCATCTTGCATGGTACATTGGGTCTTCGGCATGCATCTAGTGACTACTTCAGGACCTTGTTGCACTGTACAACAGACACCCGGAGGTTCGGCACTGGTGCAGTCTCTGAGGCCTTCCATGGATGTCAGGCAATCGGTGTTGGTGCTGACAAGCGTGGCCGTCGTTGGCAGTGCCACTGCAGTGGTCACGTCGAAAACACCATCGGACATTGTGGCCCCCGTCGTTGATGTTGTGCCAAGTGTTCTTGAGATAGACACCAACGCAGTTGTCGTTGTTGTGTCACTGACAGTTGATGGCATGGTAAGCATTGTTGTCATGTCCACTGGGTACGAGCCGTCTTGCATGTTACATTGAGTCTTCGGCATACATCTGGTGACGAGTTCAGGGCCTTGTTGGACTGTGCAACAGACGCCTGGAGGTTCGCCGCTAGTACAATCTCTGAGGCCCTCCATAGACGTCAGACAATCAGTGTTGGTACTGATGAAAGGGGTCGTGGCTGACACAACAGCCACTGTTGTGGGTCCAAGAGAGGTAGTTTCTACCTGTGTGGCGGTTGTTGGCAGTTCAGTTGTTCCTCTCGCCACTGTTGGTACTGCCGCGGTGGTGATTGACTCATTGTCACTAACAGAAGTGACATCCGATGTTGCTGACAAGGAACTCGTTGTGAGTGTTGTTGATGTTGTGGATGTCGTTGTGGTCGTTGTGGTAGTTGATGTGATGGCAAGCATCGTCGTTACGTCTGCCGGATATGAGCCATCCTGCATGGTGCATTGGGTCTTCGGCATACATCTAGTGACTACTTCAGGACCTTGTTGCACTGTGCAACAGACACCAGGAGGTTCGGCACTGGTGCAGTCTCTGAGGCCTTCCATGGATGTCAGGCAATCAGTATTTGTACTAACGAACGGTGTAGTGCCGGACACTACTTGCACTGTCGTGATTCCCAAAGATGTTGTCGTGAGCACTGTTAAGGTCGTGGTAGTCGCGGTCGTGGTTGTTGCTGTGTTCTTCGTTGAAGGGATTGTTGTAAAATTTGATGAATGCTCTGGAGACGAAGCTTGATCTGAAGTTGAGTGAAAAGTCGTGGTGGATGTGGTCGCTGTTGTGGCTGTTGTTGTGCTTGCTGTTGCGGACGTGATTGTAGTGTCCACGCCACTTGTTGCCATAGCAATCATTGTCGTCACGTCTGCCGGATATGAACCATCCTGCATGGTGCATTGCGTCTTCGGCATACATCTCGTGACTACTTCAGGACCTTGTTGCACAGTACAACAGACACCAGGAGGTTCGGCACTGGTGCAATCTCTGAGGCCTTCCATGGATGTCAGACAATCAGTGTTGGTACTGACGAACGGGGTAGTGCCAGAAACTACAGGCACTGTTGTTATTCCAACAGAGGCGGTCGCGACTGCCGTCGTGGTCGCAGTTGTCGTAGAAGTTCCACTTGCTGTTGCCGCCACAGTTGTTGTTGCATCAATCGCAATTGAAGGTGTGGTAAAGTTCAAAGAAGCGTGATCTGATGTTGAATGAAAAGTCAGCGCTGGAGTGGTTGCTGTTACGGACGTGGTCGTGGTGTCGGCAACAGTTGTTGACACGGAGGCCATTGTCGTGACGTCTGTGGGATAAGATCCATCTTGCATCGTGCATTGGGTCTTCGGCATACATCGAGTGACTACTTCGGGACCTTGTTGCACTGTACAACAGACTCCAGGAGGTTCGGCGCTGGTACAATCTCGGAGGCCTTCCATGGATGTCAGGCAATCGGAGTTTGTACTGACAAATGGGGTCGTTCCTGATACTGCCATGACTGTCGTCATACCAGGAGAAGGAGAAGTAGTAGCAATTATCGACGTCGATGCCAGTGCTGCTGTTGTTGTCGTTGTCGTTGCTGTTGTGACTTGAGTTGCTCCTGTCGCCACTGTTGACGCTTTGGTAGTGATGTTCGGATCACTTTCTGGAGAAGAAGCTTCATCGGAAGCAGCTGGAGCAAAGGTCGTCGTAAATGCCGTTTCTGTTGTAGATGTAGTCGTGGTGTCGGTGGCTGTTGTCGATATTGCGAGCATCGTCGTTATGTCTGCCGGATAGGAACCATCCTGCATCGTGCATTGGGTCTTCGGCATACATCTGGTGACAACCTCAGGACCTTGTTGCACCGTACAGCAGACGCCAGGGGGTTCAGCACTGGTACAATCCCTGAGCCCTTCCATGGACGTAAGGCAATCCGTGTTGGTACTGACGAAAGGAGTGGTCCCTGACATTGCCATTGCTGTCGTGATTCCCGGAGAGGTACTCGTGATGATGTTGGTCGACGCAGGTACTGTTGTGGTTACTGCCTCAGTTGTTTCCATTGGTCCTGTCGGCGCTTTGGTGGTGGAATTTGATGAATGCTCTGGAAACGAAGTTGTATTCAATGTTGCAGAAATGAAGCTTGTTGTTGATAGACTTGATGTCGTGGTCGTGGTCGTGGCCGTGGTCGTGGTCGTGATTGTGGTGTCAGAGACTTCTGTTGACATGGCAAGGATTGTCGTCACGTCGGCCGGAAATGAGCCGTCTTGCATGGTGCATTGACTCTCTGGCATACATCGCGTGACAACGTCAGGACCTTGTTGCACCGTACAGCAGACGCCAGGAGGTTCGGCACTGGCGCAATCCCTAAGGCCTTCCATGGACGTAAGACAATCCGTGTTGGTACTGACGAAAGGAGTGGTCCCTGACATTGCAATTGCTGTCGTGAATTCCGGAGAGGTGCTGGTGACTATTTCTGGCGACACATGTTCTGTTGTCGTCGTTAAATTAGTTGTCTCCATTGCCTCTGTTGGCATGTTGGTGGTGATATTTGGTGAACGTCCTGCGAGGAAAGTTTGATACAATGTTTCACTCGCTATTGATGTTGTTGGTGTTGTCGATGTTGTTGTAGCAGCTGGTGTAGTCGTGGCAATCGAGACCATTGTCGTCACATCTGCGGGATATGAACCATCCTGCATTGCGCACTGGCCCTTCGGCATACACCGAGTGACTACATCGGGACCCTGTTGCACCGTGCAACAAACACCAGGGGGTTCGGCACTGGCGCAATCCCTGAGGCCTTCCATGGATGTCAGACAATCGGTATTTGTGCTGGCAAATGGAGTTGTGCCTGATACTTCCAGCGCTGTGGTGGATCCAGGAGGCGCAGCAAAAGTGGTCGCCACAGGCACAGTGGATGAGAATCTCGTAGAAATTGCGTCTTGCGGTACATCTGCGGTTGCCGTTGTCGCCGTTGCCTCCTCCGGCACCAAGGTTGTTGGGGATGACAATAATGACGAATCGTCTGTGTTGAGGATGCTACTCAACGTTGTAACATTGAAACTCATCGCTGTTGTTGTTGTTGTCGTTGTTGCCGTTGTTGAAGTCATCGTTGTCGTGTTCAATGTCGCAGATGTGAAGCTCGTTGTTGCAGTGGTTGACGTTGTAGTGATGGTATTAGCGGCGGCAGCAGTGTCAGCATCAAGTGTGGATATTGCTAATACTGTCGTCACGTCGACCGGATATGAACCGTCTTGCATTGTGCATTGGGTCTTCGGCATACATCTGGTAACTACTTCAGGACCTTGTTGCACCGTACAACAGACGCCAGGAGGTTCTGCACTGGTACAATCTCTAAGGCCTTCCATGGAAGTCACGCAATCAGCGTTTGTGCTGAGGAAGAAAGTTGTGTCTGACACCGCGAGCGCGGTCGTGACCACTGCGGAATCAATGGCAATTGTTTTTGTTCGTTCAGACAAGGCAGCTGTCGTAGCAGTAACTTGCGTATCAGCAGTTGGCGTTGCAAGCATCGTCGTCATTTCTGCTGGATATGAACCATCTTGCATTGCACATTGACTCTTTGGCATGCATCTGGTGACAACGTCAGGACCTTGTTGTACTGTGCAACAAACACCAGGAGGTTCAGCGCTGGCACAATTTCTGAGGCCTTCCATGGATGTCAGACAGTTGTTGTTGGTACTGGCAAATGGGGTTGTTGCCAACGCAACCTGGTTTACCGTCGTTGATGCTGGAGTTGATGAATGCTTCTCATGCACACAGTCACAATATCCACAATCACATCCATATGTTTCTTCCAAGAAAACACATGTGTATGAACTGGATTCATTGCCCCAAAAGTCACACGAATATCCATAGCAAGATGGACCGCAAACTGAGTTCGTTGTATCGAGCCCGCTAGTGAGCAGAACAGTTTGCGCACGAGTTGTCCGGCTTGTTGTTGCTTGTTTTAGCGGCGTGGTCACTTGCGTTTGCGATGTTGTCACGGCTTCCATTCGTGTCGATGTCGGAGCAGGGGAGACCTCGACGCCGGTTGTTTGGGCCAACGCACGACCTAGCGACGTCCACTTTAGGAAAGAAGTTGTTGGGCCTGGGGAGGGTGCAATTGTCACAAATGACGATGTTGTAGGTGGCACGTAAACTTCCAAGCTCGATGACGTTGAAGCACCACCAAGCCCCCTTCTGTTCTGCGTCGTAGTAGCTGTCGGCAAACCGATTGCATTGCTGTCCTCACGTTCATCCATGTGTTGATTCATTGAATGCCTTGCATGAGAACGAATTTGACACCGGACGTGGTGAGCTCGGGAATTTGTTTTGATCAGTGACGCCATCGGTGGCCCCTCGAAGCAAAAAGTATATTTTGCGTTGGTGGTTTTGTTCGATGCATGGCGATCATCATTGTGGGAAACTATCCCGTAACAAATACCGCTTTTCTGTCGCCGAGCGTCGGCTAGGCACAAAGAGAGAGCGTCTTCAAGACTTTTGATTGCGTCTGTTGCAGCGACTGAATCGCAAGCATCTCTCGGAACCATTGTGACATGTGGTGAGAGTTCAAGCATGCCCCCAAACTTAGTGCATGAAGCAATACTTGTATGTGCACGTTCAGTCGATGCAGCAACACACAGTGCCCCGACAAGTAGCAGAGCTGTTGCGCAATTCATTTGCAACCCGGAATTGAACACAGCTCAAAGAGGGATGGCCGCAACGGAGTGCGAAAGGATGTCCAGACCAACAGGTAAAATGCCACAAGGCCCACGAAGGTTTCTCCAAACCTCCGCGGCATCGTGTAGAGGCATGGCAACGCCCAAGTTTCAACTTTTTCGTTTCAATTTTTTTGAGTGTAAACTTTTTGTTCTGACGAAACCCCATCCATCCTTTCTCCCCTCCTGAAGAACAAGAACCCAACGAATGGGTGCCATCAAACATGCTGAGATGTCTTTGCAGTATATCGGCACGCAGAGAAGATGGTGTGACCGAGGCACACAACAGCTGTACGGCATGGCGCTAGCAGAGACGCAAAACGACGTGCAACGCGACAACGCGACCGAGAAGCGTTGCAACTACCACACCAAACCTACCGAAAACACCACTCGAACGAACAGCACAGACGTCATTGTCAAACGAAGGAGTTTTTCGTCGCATATTCACCTCGTACAATGGTCCGCTATACATCATCAGGTGTGGTTGTTGGTTGTGGTGGTGCTGCGTGTTGTTTGTGGTGGTTCAATGCACTTGTACAGATACGTTGTTCACAAGTTTCGGTCGCTACCATTCACGTATGTGCGTTCTTAATGTTGAAACTGTTGTGTACCTTTCTTCACGGCTCGCCTCTCGGTGTGTGGTCCCTCACTTCAACAACGAATGATCAGCCAATGGACAGAGATCAATGGTCAAGTGTTAATGGTCATCGCGCAGTGATCAATGGTCATGTCGCAAGTTCCCATATTATACTTGAGTAGCTTTCACCAATGGTCAACGAAGTCCACGCCCTCGCACGAACGAGCTTCAGTGACAAAGCAGGCACGTGCGCGATCACGAGATGAGGTTGGTCGTCGTTGTTGTCTGGGTTGTCTGCGTCATGTGCGGCATCGTGTGCCACGTAACACACCACGGTCAGGGAATGTGTCGTCATCATTTGTTCACGCACACGCCGCCGTTTCACCGCTGACGCACTGCGCGAATGAATGTCATGTGTTCGTTTTCGCGTCTGAATGCTTCTGTGTGAGGGCTGACAGCACCTGACCTGGCGTCTTCAGTGCAACGGCGGACTGAGGACTGAGGAAAATAGAAAATACGAAAATACAATCGAACAATCAAATTATCGAATTGCGGCACAATCAAAGAGACGGCGGCAATGCGGCAATGAACTCTGAACTCTACCAGGTAAGTTTGTGACCTTTGTGCCGTTCGTGTCTGGGGGCTGGAACTTTGAATTTCTCAAGTGGTCGCAGTTTTCCAGGTTCCAGGTTCCAGTCTCAATTATCAATTATTGATCATTGATAATCTGCGACAGCGTCACCAATTCCCAATTCTCCTTTGCCACCCACCAAAGTTGAGGTACGAGCCCTCACAAACGATGCAATCAGCAATGGCTCGACTTACGCACCGTTGACGTTGAGGTGGCGCTGGACGACGACGGTCAGCGATTGAATTATGAATTATCCCGAACTGGGATCGTCGTTCGTTGTGGTGACTGTTCACAGGCGCAAAGTCAGCTGGTAGTTGATGTTGAGCAACATGGCGACCTTGCGGACAAACTTAACTGGCGAACGGCGCTGTTCTAAGAGGCGAAATCAGGATCTTACCGGTCATTTCAGAGCCTGTGATCTTTTCGCTGCTCTGCAGAGCAAACGGTTCAGTTAGCCTCCAAAATCAACAACGAACAGCGAGATTGGCAGTGAAAAGTCTAACCAACGTCATGTACAGTTGCGCAAATTAGTTGTCTGAATCTGCAGAGTTTTCTGGTTTCACCCTTTGACATTTTGTATTCAATTACAGTAATTCTGTGAGGAGAAATCCACCAACGAACGCCGTTTGCAACTCCTTGTGGTCGCGAAGGACCTTTGAGAGCGCGGCCAACAGCCCCAAGCCCCAAATCACAAATCACAAAACACAAAACACAAAACACGAATCATAAAATTCTGAAACAGCAGACTTCGTATCCAGTTGTCAAATTACGAAAGACAAACTTAGCAACTCCGCCGAGAACAAGAGTGTGACCAATGAAGGCGACAGAACAAGAAATGAAAACTTGCAAAAGTGCAAAAGTGCTCGTGCTTTGCAACGTTACGCTGCAGATCTCAGTGCTCTCAAAGCTGACAGGTTGGCAACCCCACGACTCGTCCTCACAATCCCACCCCAATCCACCCCTAAGTTTTGGTGAAGAGTGAAGGAAGTGCAAGTCCGCAGGTGGTTGTCAGCGAGTCTCTGCGGCGCAGCGCCGATTCGCTGACTCTTTACTGTCCACCCCACACAACAATCTCAGCAGAACAAGGCCTCCAGAAGGCAGAGCGACGCAGCCTTGCTTGCGACGGAAATAGTTTGGGGAAGGAAGCCTTCGCTTCCGTATTCGCTTCGAGACGGTCAAAACGCGATGGCGAGGCCTGATAGGTGAAGAAACAGCGTGCTTGTTAGTAAACTACAGAGCAGATGCCAACCAATGAGTGTCCAGACGCATTCGCATTCTGCGCAGTGTTTTGTTGCAGTGTTCTGATCAACGTGCCTCAACTGTCTCAAAACACCAATATACAATTAAAGTCCAAAAGAAAAAGTTGAAATGACGTTCGCGTCCTCAAAGAGATAAGGGAACTGACTAAGTGTTCACTTTCACGGCAGCCAAGTCAACGAAATGGCTCTCCAAAACTTCGTCGCATTGGTGGTTGCCCTATCCTTGTTCGTTGCTTCGCACGGACAGACCAACTCGAACGACGCATGCTACCTGCAAAGTGGGAACAATGGCACAGCAGATACCTCGCCCACAGATTGTGAAGCTAATGGGCAAGTTTGCTGCGAGAATAATGCTGGCCCCACGGAACTTCAGGGTGTGGTGTGTCGTGGTGCGGAGCCATGTCAAAATGATGGAGGATCGTATCCAGCAACGGAGAACTCTGGCGACACAAACTACGTTCTCAACAACAGTCACTGTCCCAGCACAGAATCTGGCAACAACGAAACCTGCACAGAAGAACAAGTCTGTTGCGCTCGAGATCAGGGCCCAAGCACAGCCATTTCATGTATGATGCAGTCACAGTGTATGCAAGAACCAAATTACGAGTTTCCGGGAAGCGATGAGTTAACAACCGCAGCACCAAGCTTGGACAACAACCAATGCTCACCCTCGTTTGGTGGCCCTGCTGAAGACTGCACCGCAAGTGATCGCGTCTGCTGCACCACTCCTGATACCCAACGGTCGTGTGCCACGATAACGCACTGTGACTCCGAAAGTGGTACGTATCCTGAGTTTACCACGAGCCTTCCAACAACCGTCTTGTTTCATTCCAGTTCCGAAGCCACAACCGTGCCTTCGACGGCGCCAGTGTCAACGCCACCTACACCGCCGGACACCACTGCAACGACAACAATACCAGGACCACCTTTGCCAACGACGACAACTATCGCAGGTCCACCTTCACCAACGACGACTACCACGTCGTCAGCCGAGTATTCGAACGCCAACTGTCCAACGACAGTAGGACCAGGAGGTCAAGCAAACTGCGAAAATTTGCAGCAAGTTTGCTGCTTTTCCGGAGGAGAAAATAACACGGACGTCGAGTGTCTCGAGAAACAACAGTGTCAAGCACTAGATGGAACATTCTTTCGTGCAACCTCGACTACAGCAGGACAAGCAGTAGTGACGACAAGTTTTGATGTCGTATTGAACAACTACAATTGTCCTGTAAGTGGAGGCGGAACTCAAAATTGTGTGAGCAACACGCCTACAGCAGTTTGTTGCGGGCGCACCGAGGGAAGTTCATACATGGTTAGCTGTGCCACAGAAACTATCTGTACAGATCAAGGTGGCGACTTCAACCCCGTATCTTCGACCGCACAGGTGACGACACTGTCGACGCCTGAGCCAATTGTGCAAGCCAACCGACGGTGCTACACCAGCACTGATGTTGAGGCACAAAATTGCCGAGCAGGACAAACACAAGGAGTGTGTTGCACACGAACAGAAGCCAATGGTGATCTGTTCACCTTTTGTGCAGACTCTTCTTCCAGCTGCGACACTCAGGGTGGTTCTTATCCTGTCGGCATCAGCACATCCGGGGCACAATCCACGGTTGTGACGACAACCACACTCGCGCCTGATCCAACTGTATCCACAGCGTCCAGCTCTTCCACGACTGCGCCACCAACAGCCACAACTTCAACAATTGCAGTTACAACAACCGTGACCACAGCTGTTACAACGACAGGAACGTCGACTGTGACAACAACTGGCACCACCACGACTGCAACAACGCCTGTGGCGTCGACAACAGCAGTCGTCGGCACCACACAAGCAACGAGCTCAGTCGCGACTAATGTTGTTGTTTCATCTACGGAAACTACGTCGACGACAACAGAAGGACCTTCAACTTCGGTTCCACCTGTTTCGGGAAACCAGATCCTGACTACTGAGTCTCCGGCACCCACCACGTATTCAGGTCTTTCGACGAACTCCATGCCGTCACCGGCACCGGGACCGGCACCGTCAATATCAACAGCGTCCACGCCGACGACGGTGCCGACGACTGTGTCGACAACTGTGCCAACAACATCCACAGGAGCAGCGACGTCAGGTGTCACAACTACAGTTACTACTCCTGTGTCTTCGCTCTCTTCTACCACAGCGCCGACGACAGCATCCAGTACTGCAACTACAAGTACTGGTCCCACAACGACACTTACTGTGGCAACTTCGACTGTGGCGGTGACTTCGTCAAGCACAGGTACTTCGTCCAGCATCTCCAGTACCACAACCCGAACAGCCGATGGAACTTCGTCAACATCGCAGCCCGCAACTTCCACAACAAATGTTGCATTTTCAGCTGGTACTGGATCGAGCACAACGTCCTCGACCACTGATCCGTCTCAAAATCCGGCTAACTCGGTGAACAATCCAACCGGATCTGATGACGGCAGTACAGGAGCCATCGTTGGCAGTGTCGTCGGAGTTTTATGTCTTGCCGGCGGCGTTGTGGCAGTTGTCATTGTGATGAACAAAAAGAAGAAGGTCAAGAAGATATCTCAAGTGGCAGCGGAGCCGGACGAGTCCAAAACACAGTTGGGTCACCAGCAAGAGCCCAGCAAGAAGAAACAGAGAAAGAAGCACATGCTCCGAAGTAGCTCAACAGGAAGCTTCTTTGAGGGAGTGGATGAAGATGAACCAGCCTCCAAAGAGAAGTTCACGAAGTTCTCGCTCACCGAAGTTCAAACCTTTGACAAGCAGCCGTCAAAGAGAGCTTCTCAGACAGAGGAACCCGCAAAGCCGGTTGCCGGTTTGACGGAGGAGCAGGTCAAGGCGATGATTGCGGCGTCGGCGGGATCTATCCAGGCATTGATGGCGGAACAAGTTCGAGTCGAAGCAGAGAAGGTCGCTGCTCAACAGCGATCGAGTCGGCGACGAGGACCAACTGCACCCAAAGGTGGAGATCCACGTCTTGTTGGCGACGATGGTAGCACAAAAATGGCTCTAGAAAAAAGCGAACGCTACGGCGGATCAGGCAGAACGCGGCTGTCATACCGCCGAGCTCGCCTCGAGAGACGAGAATCCATGCAGAAGGCCAGTCCGCCTCCCCTGCCAACTCGTCAAAAGAGTGCAAAAGCTGGAGCTCACAACACGAGTGGTGATAGTGATGAGGAGCTGGACACAGAGGACCTATGACGGAAATCTGACGTAGAATTTGTACATACAATAAAAATTATGTGTAATCATGGCGCAGTCATGTACATTAATGCTCGTCACTTTCTCTTCACCACCATCGACTGTCGAACCCCGAAACCAAGACGAAATCACTCAGAACACGTTCACGTCACGTACAATATCGACGAGAACATCAACACGATTACACCACACAAAAAAAGCAATCAGGAATGATAGCCGGTGACTTGAAGAACTCCAACGATGTGTTGCAGTCAAACTGCATCGCCGTTTTGCATTTTCGACTTTCGCTTCACATCATCAATTTTCCTGCCGCCGACAATTGTTTTGCCGTGACGGTCTGCCGGCAAACTTTTCTAGGCAAACCCAACGACGCGTTGACCGCCGTGCCCAGGTTTCTTGCAACTGCCCCATCGATCGATTGCCACAAACTCGCGTCGCTCTGGTCCACCTTCGCGCGCACGACACACGTATGGCATAAGGTGGCGCACGAGGGTGCGCGGGATTGATTCTCGAACGCGACAGTGTCGATTTCACATAAATACGTACTGTCATGTTCATGAAATATTTAAAACAAAGTGAATTAACGGAGGAATTAGGGAAGGTGCACACAGAGAATTTCCTAATTTTGAAGTTTGGACGATGTGCACTGAAACAGTGTGGTGGGTTGCTTCTTTTGAAAACCGGCACACCGTTGTTGGTTGCCGTTGTCATCGTCGTTGTTTTTGTCGTCGTCGTTGTTTTTGTCGCGTCGTCGTCGTCGTTTTCGTGGCGTCGGGCGGACGCACTGCCTTGAAAGTTTGAAGGAGAGGACAAACAACACACAGCAAGTTAATCTTTCGTTGCGTGTTTCATTCTTGTGGTGTGTGGTGTGTATGTGTGTGTGTGTCGGAATGTCGGTGTTGAGAACTTGAAACGTGGTTGATTCGCTTGTTCTTGTCCTCGTTCGCTGTTCGCTGTTGCCAGACGAACAATGCGCGACAACACTGCCACAACCGCACTGCCCGCTGCCCGCACACGAAACGCAAGACATCGCTGTGACGGTGACTACGCTACGATGGCGTGGTGACGCGATTTTTCGCACTTTAGCTGCAAGATTGGGCGTGGGGATGAGGATAGAGACGGCACCGGTGGTCGCAACGACAAGTTAAGGAATACGTGGCAACATTGTGTCAACAGTGCTGCACCGAGCGTTGGATTAGTGGATGGATGCCACAAAGCCGAATGGCATCCTTTTTGAAAATGCGGGTTTGATAGGCTTTCTGCTGGTCCTAAAAGTTCAAATATCAAAATGTAGTTTGCATTGTCCTGGCAATGGCTCGGACATTGCCATGTGCTGTAGCACGGCTCAAGGAGTGACCAAGTCATGCACAGGGCGCAACCGATATCACCTTCAAGTCTTCGGAACCGGCTGTGTCGGGCTATCGCTGCACTTTTATGCTTCTGTATGCCATTGTTGTGGGCCAGCGACTCGCCAGCAGACACGAAATCTCTGGAATTCAATCACATTGAAAGGATCGTATGGCGTCACAACGAGTCCGCCGCGCAGCAGATCCAGGAAATAGCACGCAAACGAGAGCCGGTTGTGATTGTGGGTAGCCCTTCTGCGGATTGGCCTGCGTTATCACGATGGAGCTCAACCAGTTTTTGGAGGGTAGCATGCCGCAAAGGTGACGGCAACGACAAAAAACTTGAAATGCGGCTCCAAAAGCGCAATCCAGTTGCGAATGTCGACTTGAAAAAGGATTTGACGCAGATTGCCGTGCGCGCCAGCCTGGTCGACGAGTCTCAGTTTGAAGATTCCTCTCTGGTCACGCGTCAATGCCAACTCATTTGGGACGACGAGCAGCACACGCGCACGGCCTACGAAGAGTTGGTGGCCAAGTCTGGGTCACTGTTCATGTATTTGACTATGGAACTCGAAAAACTCAACAGTTCGCTCTTGCAGGATGTCGCGCCATACGAGTTTATGTTCATCAATGAATCAGCGAGCAGCATTGCTGTTGATGCTCATGGTAATATTCTGTCCCGGATATCGCCTGGACATGGAAATCCTCGAATTTGGCTCAGCAAACCACTGGCTCCAGACACTGATATCAAAGTGGTGATGCACTATGACACACATCATAACTTCAACGTACAAGTTGCTGGCACGAAAAAGTTTTGGTTGCTACCGCCATCGGCGTGGCGTTCCGTGGCACCAAATCCCGTGTTCCATCCTTCAGACAGGCATAGCAGATTGCCATTGTCAGAGGTGTCTGCAATTCTTCAGCAGGACACCAATGGCCGACAGAAGCTCCTCCAGGCAACGCTTTCTAGCGGTGAGATGTTGTACATCCCTCCCTATTATTTCCACGCGGTTGAGGCGCAGTTTGCGACTAAGAACTCGCATTCTCTTGAAGGCGCAATAAACGTGAACGCGTTTTCGTTGAGTCAGGAATGGAGTACCATGCTCACGCTCAGCCAAGGCACTTCAACGCTGTTGCGTTCCATGCATGGTGTTGCCAGCTCCAAGGTGGGGCTATTGAATGTCTTGTCCAATTTCTTCAAGCAGGCTATTCCTAGTGTCCTAGGTGATACTGCGCAAGCCCCCAACAACGAAGCAGGTGCTGCTTTTGAATCGTTCATGACTTCCGTCCTCAAAGCACGATGGCAACCAACTGACGTTTCACACACTGATAGCTATCTCTGTGACAACTTTTCTGCCGACATGTGCCCAACTTCGCAGTTCTGTTCCGTATTGACTGGCCCTCAACGAACTGCCGTGACGAAAGCAGCCGAGCAAGTTCGGAATACGCTGAATCCGAGACGGAGCGTGCCCTGTATGGAAAGCGAGGTACACTGTAAGAAGCAAAAAGAAGTCCACGCCGTGCGTGAACTGATGTTGGCGGACTTTTTGGAAGGAATTGCCGTGGCTGTATTGCAAAGCCAAGCGTGCTTCTTCTTGCAGTGCATGCACGCCCTCTGCTAGCGTGGACAGCAGTGTGAACTACAATAAATAATCGTTATAAAAACGGAGGGCGACAAAAATGCGCAGTTAATGCGCTCGTCTGCAAATATGATTCAAGGCGGCTTTCATCAGCCTACTCTGTCAAATGTCGTGAGCTCACATTTGGTATGAGCTTGTGAGGGTGCAAGTGGTGGGTAGATTTGTAGCACTTTTGGCACAAACAAAAGAAGTACTCGCACAAGTTGCAGTCGTACCGAACTTTCCCTCGCAAGATTGTGCTGTCACATTCATCGCAAAACAGTTCCATCTTGACTTGGCTTTGAGGTTTGGCGTCGGTCAACTTTGGCCCCACAGGGTTGTTGGTGTCACCAGTGGTTGGGGCAATGTCCGCGGACGGCTTCACTTGCAGCTTTTCCTCATGGTGCCGCTTTTCTGCAAATGAAGATCCAACAGCAAACAAAGCATCCGTGGTGAAGGACCTCGGCTCACCATGTTTATCGTCGAAGGCATCGCTCCTCGTGTAATCATTGGTATTGAACAAGAAAGTTTGCGCCAGATCCGTTCCCGTGGCCCATGTTACGCACTTTTTTTTCTTGGGTGGCGACGAACGTTTCGTTTCCGATTTTTGCACGGGTCTTGTCGAAGGAATCGGTGGTGGTACAGCACTTGCAGTGACCGAGTCGTCATCACTCGACGACTCTTCGTCGCCGTAGCTAAGAAGAGATCCTAGTGAGCTCATTTTCAGCTAAGACTCGGCGCGAAGGAGTGCCTCAAACGTCGCTTACCCATGTGACCGCAGGGCGGCTGTCGCTGCGGTTGAGTACTGTTGGTCCTCGCCGACGGAGATAGGAGGTACCACGTCGGTATTACATCCCGGAATCCTGACAGAGCATCAAATTTCTCTGCAAAGCCCAGCTCACTGCCACAATTTTCGAGTCGTAATTCGTAATTTGTTTGGTCTCGTACTCGAGTAGTGTAGATTGGGTCACCGTTCGTAACCAAGTACCACCGCTACCCACCCCTGCGACTCTCTCTTCGACTCGACGTTGCCGGAACGAAAAGTGCACTTTTCGCTTTTCCACTTTTGTGTCTACCTCGCCGTTCACGCTCCTCCACACGCACATCGTTGCCACCACCTTGTTTGTTGGAGCACACAGCAGCAACAGCAACACGAATGCTTCGCTTCGCCGGCGAGTCGAGCCGCCACCACCACGTCGTCGCTGCGTCGCTGCGTCGTTGCGTCGCTCGTCGTTGCGTCGCTGCGGCGTTGCGGCGATCACGCCAACACCACGACACCAACACGCCAACCGCGCGTGACGACACGGCGACCTTTGTTGGCGCGTTGGCGCACACCACGAGGTTTGTACTAAAAGTACTACATTTCATTCACCTAAGCATCTCATGTGTTTTACCTGTAATACATAGTACTTCGGGACGGTGTATTCGTAATAGAATCACAAAGGTGGGACCACGGCACAGCGACCGAGAAAACCGACGTAGTCCTAATACAGGATAACAAATCATTTATTACCATACTCAGAAGACTTACTATCCCTTAATTGAGAACATATGTAATTACCCTCATCAGGGATAACCCAATATGTATCCACATATAGGATTTCCGAACATTTCATGGTCATCAGTCGTCACGTGCTCTCGCTGTTCACTGCCAGGCACAGTGGAAGGTGGTGGACAGTGGGTGAGAGTGAGTGAGTGAGTGAGGGTGAGTGGCTCAGTTGGCGCCCGCCCGGACCCACAGTCACACAGTCACACAGTCACACAGTGTCATTCATTGATCACTCACTCACAGTCGCAGTGAGTGAGGCAGTGAGGGAGAGTTGAGTTGAGTTGAGTTGTGGGGTCACTCACTCACTCACTCTCACTCACTTTCACTCACTCACTTTCACTCACTCACTTTCACTCACTTTCACTCACTTTCACTCACTCACTCACGCTCTCAGTCAGTCAGTCAGTCAGGTCTTCGGTCTGTCTGCTGTCTGAGAGCGTCGGTCGGCGCTCAGCTCTCAGCTCTCAGGCTCTCAGTTCTTTCTCAGTTCTCACTCACTCACTCACTGTTCGTTTGTTCGTTCTTAGTTCGTTCGTTTGTTCGTTCGTTTGAGTTCATCACTGACTGATGTCGTCGAAGTCCGTTCGTCGTCACCGACTCAACTTTACTTTGACTTTGATGATGATTGACTTTCGACTTTCGACGTTCGACGTTCGACTTTCGACGTTTGACGTTCGACGTTCGACGTTATTCGACTTTGATTGCGTTCGGTGGTGACTGTGACTTTCTTCCTTCTTCTTTGAGTACTGAGACTTTGTTCGGTCGGTCGTTCGGTTGGTCGTTCGGTCGAAAGTGAGGTCGTGTGCATTTGGTGTCGACTAGTCTACTTATGCGTTCGTTGCATTGTGCTATGTGTTGTGTCGTGCTGCATTGTTGCGTTGTTATGTGATTGACTTTGACGAAGTTGCGCTGACCCTCGTTCGTTCGTTTGTTTGTTCGGTCGGTCGGTCGTGTGCTGTAGGCGTTGCGTTGTTGCGTTGTTGACTCGTCGTGACACTTACTTGAGTATGAGTTGACTTGACCATGAGTAGCGGTGACCTTCGCTTTTGTGGGTGATGTCGGACAGACGGACCTGTGTCCACTGCCAACTCTGTCCTTGCTCCCCTGGCAACCACTGCGCCGGAGGGAGATGTCTCGTCTGACACATCTTGCCTGCGGACAAGTAACCTTCATGTCCAGGTGTGCTCACGTGTCGTGGTTCTTATTCCTGCTTGTATGCATGTGACGGCGTGCCATTTTTTTGTGGTGGGAGGGAGGTGCTTGTGACGCGCGCAGTGTTTGGTGTGGATGACCTCCGTCTGCAGATCTTCTCGACAACATTCCGACCAATAGCGTCGTGCACAGGGCGCGCGTGTGTAGCCGCGTTCGACGATGTAAAAATCAATTGGTGGAATTGGTTCGGGTCTTTGTTTTTTGCCACAACGTGCACGTGTCAGCGGTCGTGCGCCCGATTGTGCACTTAGCGTGCTGCATTATTTGCGGCTGTGTGGCATGTGACTCAGATGCGCTAATACCTGGTTCTGCTGGAACGGCGGCCTAGCGTGGAGGTCCTCCGGGATTCTCGGCAGGTCAGGTCAAGATGGATTCAGACACCAACACCCCGAGTGGCGGTGGCGGCAGCAAAGACTCGGAGAAGCGTGCTTCCGGATCTCCCGAGCAATTTTTCAAGGAAATGAAGGGCTTTTTTGCGGGAATTGGCAACGAAAAACTGTCGAAGAAGGGGTCTCGGAGAAACAGTCTGCTTGGCCCGTGGATTAAAAAGAAATCATCCAGCCAGGCCTCTCTTTCATCGACTGCATCCAGTCAGTCGAGACGTTTGTCTGATGCTGGCGACAACACAGAAGAGCCGGTGCCGGCTGCACGCCGTTCTAGTAGCAGTGGCCGTGCGGCGCTTCGAAGCAATCGCATTATGTCCAGCCGCTATTGGGGTGGACAGTACCGAGTGTGCACTGACCCTAGCGTGTTGCGAAAGCAGCTGAGTGAGGATTCGGATGGGGACTATGTGAAAAATGAAGTTATTGGCCGCGTTCCAATACGAGCATGGATCGCTATCATTGGCTACAGCGACATCACCACGAAAGCGCGCATCAAAGTAGTGTCTCGTGCGCTGCGCGAAGTGGCAGATCATTCAATATTGAAGCAACTGGAATCCATTGCGACCTTGGACGGGGAACGGAACTTGCTCGAGGTAATTTCGCACCCGGACAAGAGCTGCGCAGAAGATCTTTGGCTGCTCCAATTCTTCGACCCTATTCAGATCGAGCTCCAGAAACGCTCTCTTGCCACGGCCCAGCTCTTGTTGGAACTCAGCAGTTGTGTGTGCATTGAAGACGTCGTGTTGGTCTTGAAGGCCATGCGTGAGCATAGCGAAATCAATTTCTCCATTAAGACCTTTCACCAAGCGATCACGGAAGTGAAGAAAAATTTTGACGCCCTTGGTAGAGACGAGTGGCGCGTGAACGTGCAGCCTGTGCTTGGCGCAGTCGTTCACGACTGCCGCTTCATCGCCAGGCGACCTCCTCGCCCGCTGGAGTTATTCGAGTCGATTGAGAATTCACAAATGAAAGGAAATATTTTCAAGAAGAAAGAAGAAGTAAAATGCAATGGCAGTGTGTGGGATGGCCACGATAGTGAGTTTATGTTTACGTACTTCGAGGGTGGTTCCGGCGAACTGTGGCATTGGTACGTTTTCGGGACTTTGTCGCTCGTTCCCGCATCACCAACCAAGGTGTTAAAATTTCGCGTGTATCACTGCCTTTTCTAGGCCATCTAGCAACAAGAAAGCCAAGCTCGTCTCAAGCATGAAACTGAGCAATCAGCGCCCGACGGGAGCGGTACGAGCCGCACTGGACCTTGCGTTTGTGTGCGGGCACTTCGTCGCTGAATTTCGCTCGTGGTTGCCATGTTCGTCGATCAGGCCATGGGACAAACTACGCGCAGATGCATTGCGTACGGTGCACAGTTTCAGTCCACCATCTCTGTAATGCGGGCTCACAATAGCGACTGGACCCGTGTCTCAAAAGCGCTGGACGCGTCAAAGACTTCCTCATTAGTCGAGGTACCTACTGTGCTTTGTGTGCTACCCGACATTAATCACTCGCGTGCACAAGACGGTGGAGTGCTCATTGTTGTGGTGTGTTCATCTTTGTTAAGGTGACGACACTCACTGGCCACGAGGGATACGTATCGTCAGTCCAGTTTTTCGCCCAGGATAGGGTCCGTGTGATCGTCGGTTCATGCAACCTCTACACGTGCTCTGACCTTGTTGACATGGTGTCTACTTAGTATCTCGTTTCTGGGAGCGGCGACAGTTCCGTCAAAGTATGGGACCTGGAAAGAAAACACATTGTTAGGAACATCACGTCCGCTCATCGGGTTTGTGTTGTGTCATGGTACACGCCGTACTCTGCCTGTTTTCCTGCTGAAGTCCGTTTTGTTTTCGTTTGCTGCAGGCGGATGTGCTCTGCGTGTCCACGTCAAAGTTGGCCAATCACGTTTTCCTCACTGCGGGCGCGGAGGGCACTGTGATATTCCATGATCACCGGGTCTGTTGTCGTTTTGAAACTCTGCTGCGTTGTGTGCTCGCATTGACCTTTTCATCCTTTGTTGTAGGTGGAGCAACCGTTGTTTTCAGTTGGCAAATTCACGTCAGATGTCGGTGCCATTAAATTTCATCAGAATGGGATGAAAGTGATAGCGGGCTCATTCGATGGATCATGCTGTATTTTCGATAGTCGCAAACCTGGTCCAGAATTGTGCGAGTACGTACTTGCCTTGCACAGGTGGTGATTGGTGGGTGCCCAACAACGTTGATGACGCCTGCTGGGTTGCTCTAGGTATACCGTGCCAGGTGTTGTCCTTGGATGCGATTTCTTCTGCAATATGGGAGACTCTGACGAAGCCGTCATTATTGCTGAAGAAAGCAGCATTCAGGTTGTCTACGACCGTCCCGATGTTGACAGCTACGTCCTCGACTTGCATTCCGATCGAATCACGTCAGTGAATTCTTCACTGGACAGTCGGCTGGCAGTGTCGTCCTGGGATGGTGCTACATCGATTTGGATGAGCTAGCCTGCCGTGGTCTCACCAACCTGATGGAGTTCGGCGTGTACTGTACTCAATTAAATTTTATTTGGGTGGGTGCCATCGAAGGTTCTATACATTTGCAACAGCATAACTACTTCGTCGAGTCTGTTTCTGTGTTGCGTTGAACTGCTGAAGCGTCGTCCTCGCTCGTGGAGTCTGCAGAATCGACGCGTTCTTCGTTGACGACTCCAGTCGCCTTGGAAGGCAGTCCACTTGGAGGCCGCAAGGCAGCGGCCTTTGCTTGGGCGTTCTTGTATTGTTCCTCATCAGCAGCATCGTCATTGTCTTCTTCACTTGAATCTTCATTCGGGGGCAAGACTTTGCCCACTTCGTCATACTTGGCCTTGAAAGTCCAATGAAACCACTGTTCCAGCGTATCGAACTCGAGCATAGAGAGGTCCTTCAGGTCGTATTCTTCTTCAATGTCGTAGTTGCCACGAGCGAGCCCGACTGTCGCCTCACGTCCAGCGAATACATTGTATGGGCTGTCACTAAAACACCAACAACACATACACACACGCAGTGAAATTCAACGAACGCCACTGATCCATAGCAGAAACTCGCTACGTACGGTCCGTACAACTCGACGCCACTGGGATGAGAGGAAACGTTGAAAATGATTCCTTTGACAGCGACATACATTGGTTTGCCGTTTTTGCCATTGTACTTTCGAAGCTGTTTCAAAGTCAGGTCCTCTTTTTTCGTTGGCACTCGAGGTGTCGGCTTTTCCTCTGGAACTTCAACGGGTTTTAACAAATATGCAAGAATCGACGCAATAATTACCGCGAAGCACGCGAGGATCCAATTTTGATCCTCTTGAATCACCTCTCCGTTTTCGCCGGCGGCCGCATGTGCCTCCCCCACACTAGCCATCTTGAGAAACGGACCTTTTAAAGCAGTGCGGCACGTCAATGCATCGGACCAAGCAGATAATTTCAACCAAGATAACTTTTTGTTTGAAGTGGCGTGGTTGTGCGGATCTTACCATCCACTGAATCGAGATGAAATCCCGATGCACTCGACCGCCGCTCGTTCTGAAATCACTTCTCTCCGACACGCCACTCGGTTGCTCCGTGGCTATTTGAAGATGCAACTCCCCAACCAAACAGGCCGCACATTTGACAATGTTCCATCGCGACTGTTTCGTTCATTTCACGATCGATGGGTCCACACGACGCCTCCATACACCACCGGGCATCATGGTGATGGATATGAAGCCGTCAGAGAAGCTCCACAACAGCCACACCCACATCATCTACAACATCGGTACAATCGTCATCTTCATCCATCGCCGTCGTCGTCATCATCATCATCAACAACAACAACAACACCAACAACAACAGCAGCAGCAGCTGCTGCAGCGTCGTCCTTGTTGCGCGTTGGCGTGAGTGAGTGGCACAATGGAAGTTTACCCATTGCTTTGGTAACAACAGCAGCAGCAGCACGACAACAACGACAACGACAACGACAGCGACAACAACGACGACGACGACGACGACGACGACGACGACGACGACGACGACGACGACGACGACGACGACGACGACGACG
>ENA-OWNT01001398-OWNT01001398.1-seawater-metagenome-genome-assembly--contig:-NODE-1398-length-30803-cov-4.310291_pt1 | contig 30803 bp, 29 predicted proteins | sample MGYA00238136_ERZ651165 | MGnify/ENA primary metagenome ERZ651165 (study PRJEB26861, sample SAMN08777766) | seawater metagenome | isolation source: coastal seawater | place: USA: Florida | collected...
GCCATTGCCTTCGCTCATCTGCCCGGCCAGGAACGCGCCCTCGGGCTCATCCACGCCGATCACTGCCCGATCCGGTCCGCCCTCGGCAAAAAGCCTGCGCTTGGCGGCGAAATAGCCGCCCTGGCCGCCATGCCGGTCAAGGTGATCGGGGGAAAGGTTCGTGAAAACAGCCACATCGGGGGTCAGAGACCGGGCAAGCTCGGTCTGGTAGCTGCTAAGTTCCAGCACGATCACCTCGCCATCCACCGGCGGATCAATGTCCAGAACCCCGCGCCCGATATTGCCTGCCAGCTGCACCGGCGTGCCGTTTTCGTCCAGGATATGTGCGATCAGGGCAGAGGTGGTGGATTTCCCGTTCGACCCCGTCACCGCGATGACGCGGGGCGGCGTGTCCATATCGTCCCAGCCGGAAGCGGCGAGCGAACGAAAGAACAGCCCGATATCATTGTCGACCGGCACCCCCGCCTCATAGGCCGCCGCAATCGCCTTGTGTGGCGCGGGGTAGAGATGCGGAATGCCCGGGCTGGTGATCAGCATGGCGCAATCGGCCAGCGCACCGGGACGGGCCAGATCGGCGATGGTGAAACCCTCACCCTCGGCCGCCTCGCGTCCCTTGGTGCCATCGTCCCAGCAGACCACATCGGCCCCGCCAGCCCGCAAGGCGCGCGCCGCACTCAGACCCGACCGGCCAAGCCCCAGAACCGCAACCTTCTGCCCGTCGACACCCAGAACCGGGATCATGCTTCGTCCTCCGCATCCGCCAGTGCCTTCAGTATTGCCAGCGCGCGGGGGGCGTCGTCCAGCGGCACGAAAGCGTGGTCGTGGTGAAAGGCAGCAACCATGTTGCAGGGGATGCCCGCATCGGCCAGCGCGGTTGCCACGGCTGCGTTCAGCCCCACACCGTCCAGCGCCGAATGCACGGTCAGGGTGATGCGTGCCATGGGCATATCGGTGGGTAGGCCCGCGTTACGCGCATCCTCTTCCAACAGGATCAGCGACAGGCCCTCATCCTCTTGGAATGTCGCCAGCGGCGTGGCCCGCGAGGCTAAACCGGGATCGGTGACAAGGCAGAAATGCCAGGCGGACGGGTCGAGAACCGGCGCCATGCCCCGGATCATCGCGCGCCTGTCCCGCACCGGCCCCATCAGCGCAGCTTCAGTGTGGCCAGACCGATGAGCGCCAGGATCAGCGAGATGATCCAGAAGCGGATCACGATCTGCGGCTCGGCCCATCCGCGCTTTTCAAAATGGTGGTGGATCGGGGCCATCAGGAAGACGCGCTTGCCGGTGCGTTTGAAGTAGAGCACCTGGATGATGACCGACAGCGCCTCGGCCACGAACAGCCCGCCGACGATGGCCAGCACAATTTCATGCTTAGTGCAGACGGCAATCGCACCAAGCGCGCCGCCAAGGGCCAGCGATCCGGTATCACCCATGAACACGGCCGCGGGCGGCGCGTTATACCACAGGAACCCAAGCCCGCCGCCGATCAGCCCGGCGGTAAAAATCAAAAGCTCCCCGGTGCCCGGCACGTAATGGACGTCGAGATATTCGGTAAAGTCGACGCGGCCCACGGCATAGGCGATAACGCCCAATGTGGCCGCTGCGATCATCACCGGCATGATGGCCAAACCGTCCAGCCCATCGGTCAGGTTCACCGCATTGGCGCTGCCGACGATCACAATCATGCTGAAGGGCACGAAGAACACGCCCATATTCAGCAGCAATTCCTTGAAGACCGGGAAGGCCAACTGCCCCGACAGCTCGGCCGGATGCACATACATCGCCACCGCGCCCGCAATCGCGGCAATCACCAGCCCCAGGCCAAAGCGCACCTTGCCCGAAACACCGGCGGTCGAATTGCGGCTGACCTTGGCGTAATCATCAACAAAGCCGATGGCCCCGAACCCGACCGTCACCAACAGCACCAGCCAGACATAGGGGTTGTCGAGCCGCGCCCATAGCAGCGTCGACAGCGATAACGCAGCCAGGATCAGCAAGCCGCCCATGGTCGGCGTGCCCGCCTTGGTTTCGATATGGCTTTCTGGCCCATCCTCGCGGATCGGCTGGCCGTTCTGGTACTTCCGCCGCAACAGGTTGATCAATGGCTGTCCAAAAACAAAGCCAAAGACCAAGGCGGTAGAGAACGCGCCCCCGGCCCGGAAGGTGATATAGCGAAACAGGTTGAAAAAATCGCCGCCATCCGACAGCTCGTTCAGCCAAAAAAGCATTTAGCGGGGGTCCTCTGGAAGTTCCGCAGCCGCTTGGCCCAATTTTCGGAGCGCGTCAACAGCAAGGGAGAGTTTGGAGCCTTTAGAGCTCTTGATTAGCACGATATCGCCGGGCCAGAGCAGGCCGGGAAGGGTGCGGGCCATGTCTTCGGCCGTGTCGGTATGGGGGCCGCGCCTGGCGGCGGGCAGCGCTGCATCCAGATGGGCCATCAGCGGACCGGACGTACAGACAAGATCAATCGCCGCCATCGCGGGCAGATCAGCCAGACCGGCGTGCAGCGCAGGCCCCGTCGGCCCGAGTTCCAGCATATCGCCAAGCACGGCAATGCGGCGGCCCCTGCCCTGCGGGGTCGCGGCGGCCAGCACCTCCAGGCTGGCGGCCATGGATGTGGGCGAGGCGTTGAAGGCATCGTCGATCAGTTCGACCGCCTGGTCGTCGGTGTCATTGAGCACAATCCGTTCCCGCCGTCCGCGACCGTCCACCGGCTGCCAGGACCCGAGCGCCAGCATGGCGCGGGTCACGTCGCGGCCTAGCGCGTCAACCACGGCCAGCACCATCAGCGCGTTCTGCGCCAGATGCCGCCCCGGTGCGGCGAGCTTGAACAGCAGGTCGGTGCCGTGAAGGTCGGCCTTTACCACGGTGGCGGTATCGGTCAGCGTGACGTCAGTCAGCTGCGCGCCTCCGGCCTCCCCCACGTCAATCACCCGCGCGCCCTGCGCTTGGGCCGCGCTGCGCAGGATGGGGGTGGTATCAAGATCGGCGTTGATGATGGCGATGCCGCCCGGTTCCAGCCCATCAAAGATCGCGGCCTTTTCATGGGCGATGCCCTCGACGGACTCGAACGCCTCCAGATGCACGGCGGCGACGGTGGTGATCACGCCCACATGTGGACGGGCCATGCCCGACAGGGGCCCGATTTCGCCGGGGTGGTTCATGCCGATCTCAATCACGGCAAATTTGGTGTCGGCAGGCATCCGTGCCAGCGTCAGGGGCACGCCCCAATGGTTGTTATAGCTCGCCTCAGCGGCATGGGTCTTTCCAAGTGCAGAGAGGGCCGTGCGCAGCATTTCCTTGGTGGTGGTCTTGCCGACGGACCCAGTGACGGCCACCACCTTTGCCCCGGTGCGGGTGCGGGCAGCGCGCCCGAGCGCCTCCAGCCCTTTCAGCACATCCGGCACAATCAGCAGCGGCGCATCCGTGGCCACATCTTCGGGAACGTGACTGACCAAGGCGGCACCGGCCCCCTTCTCCAACGCCTGTGCCACGAAATCATGCCCGTCGCGGGCGGCCTTGAGCGCCACAAACAGATCGCCGGGCTGGATCGTCCGCGTGTCGATGGAGACACCCGTCACAGACCAGTCGCCCCGCGCCTCTCCGCCGGTTGCGGCGACGGCCTCAGCAGCGGTCCAAAGCACGGTCATATCCGGCCCTCCAACGCCGCCACAGCGACCGAGGCTTGTTCAACATCATCAAAGGGATAGACCACATCCCCCACCTGCTGCCCGGTCTCGTGCCCCTTGCCCGCAATCAGCAGCGCATCACCGGGCCCAAGCGCATCGACACCGCGCAGGATCGCCTCTGCCCGGTCGCCGACATTGGTGGCGTCGGGACAACCCGCCATCACCTCGGCCCGGATCACAGCGGGGTCTTCGCTGCGCGGGTTGTCGTCGGTGACGATCAACACATCAGCATTCTCAGCCGCTGCCTTGCCCATCAGCGGACGCTTGCCCTTGTCCCGGTCACCGCCGGCACCGAACACGATCACCAGCCGCCCCATCACATGCGGGCGCAGCGCCTTGAGCGCCGTTTCGATACTGTCGGGGGTGTGGGAATAGTCCACATAGACCGGCGCGCCATTTGCGCAGGTCGCGGCCAACTGCATCCGGCCCCGGACGCCGGTGACCTGCGGCAACACCGCGAAAACCTCGTCCGGTTCTTCGCCCGCGCCGATCACCAGACCCGCCGCCGTCAGCACGTTCATCGCCTGAAACGCGCCAATAAGGTCCAGCCGCGCCTGATAGCTTTGCCCCTGCCAGCGGAACAGCACATCCTGCCCGGTTTCATCCATCCGCCGCCCGGTGATTTTCAGCCGCGCGTCATCCGCATATTGGGCAACGGTGATCACCTCGATCTCTCGCCGTTCGCAGATATCTGCCAGCAACGCGCCCTTGGGGTCGTCTAGATTGATAACGGCGGTGGATTCCTCGGGCAGCAGTTCGGTGAACAGCCGCGCCTTGGCGTCGAAATAGGCCTCCATGGACCCATGATAATCCAGGTGATCCTGGGTGAAATTGGTGAAAGCGGCAGCGGCCAGATGCACCGCCTCCATCCGCCGCTGGTCCAGCCCGTGGGAAGACGCCTCCATCGAACAATGGCCGATCGCCGCCGCCGCCATGTCAGACAGCAGCCGGTGCAGGGTCAGCGGATCGGGGGTGGTGTGAATGCCGGGCGCGGAAAACGCGCCCTCGACGCCGGTGGTGCCGATATTGGCGGCCTCATGGCCCATGGCGGCCCAGATCTGGCGGGTAAAGCTGGCGACAGAGGTTTTGCCGTTGGTGCCGGTGACCGCGACCATGGTTTCCGGCTGCGCCCCGAACCACAGCGCGCAGGCACGGGCGAAGGCGGCGCGCGGGTCTTCGACCACCACCAGCGACGCGTCGGATGCGGCCAGTTCGGTCGCGGCAATCTCGGCCCCCGCGCGGTCAGTCAGGATGACGCCCGCCCCCTGGCGCAGCGCGTATTGAATGAACTCGGCCCCGTGCACCCGGCTGCCAGGCAGGGCCGCGAACAAATGGCCCCGCTCAACCGTCCGGCTGTCCAGCGACACGCCGGTCACAGCCGCATCGCCCCCGCGCGTCGCGGTCAGCCCGAGCGCCGAGAGAGGTTTCGTGTCGGTCGCCATCTGCCCCCCAATATCTGCGGGGTCCACGCCCGCGAGTCACATATTATTGTGATGCGCTGGATAGACTATAGGCAAGCTCGGGATCAACGGTCTGCGGACGCAGGCCCAAAAGCGGCGCAACCCTGCGGATCACCTCTGCCGCGACGGGCACTGCGGTCCAGCCTGCCGTGCGGCGGGTTTCACCCAAAACCGAAATCGAAGGCTCATCCAGCGTGACCACCAGAACATATTGCGGATCATTCGCGGGGAAAACCGAGGCAAAGGTGGCGATCACCCGGTCGTCATAATAGCCGCCCTGCGGGTTGGGCTTGTCCGCCGACCCGGTCTTGCCGCCCACCTCGTAGCCCGCGATTTCGGCCAAATTGGCGGTGCCTTCTTCCTCTGCCACCACCGCGCGCAGCATTTCACGCAACGCCATCGAGGTTTCTTCGGAAATCACCCGCTCACCCAGTTGCGGGTCTTCCTGCCGCTGCAAGGTCGGGCGCACCAATGTGCCGCCATTGACCATGGTGGCATAGGCCGCCGCCAGATGCAGTTGTGTGGCGGAAATGCCGTGACCATAAGAGATGGTCATCGTCGAAAGCTGCCCCCAGTTCGACGGATAGATCGGGCGGCCTTGCCGCGACTCGATCATCTCGAAATCCAATGCTTCCAGCAGGCCAAGTCGACCGAGGAACTGCTGCTGGCGTTCCGGCCCGATCATCTGGGCCAGCCGGGCGGTGCCGATATTCGACGACTGCACCAATACGTCACGCACCGATAGGCGCGGGCCATAGTCGTGGAAGTCGTTGATTTCAAAACCAGACATCCGCAAGGGGCCTTGCGTGTCGATCATGGTCTGGGTGTTGACCAGCCCCTCTTCCAACGCCTGCGCGACGGTGAACAGCTTGTAGGTTGATCCCAGTTCATAGACGCCCTGAATGGCGCGGTTATAGAGCGGGCTTTGCGACGGGTCGCCCTCCAGCAGGGGGCGGGGCCGGGCGTTCGGGTCGAAATCGGGCAAGGACGCCAGCGAAATCACCTCGCCGGTATGGGCGTCCATCAGCACCGCAGAGGCACCTTGCGCGTTCATGATTGCCATGCCGCCAGCCAGCACCTCTTCGATGGCGGATTGCACGGTCAGATCAAGCGACAGCTCCAGCGGCGCACCGCCCCGGGCCGGGTCGCGCAGATCCTCGTCAAGTTCAGCCTCGATCCCCGCCACACCGATGATCTCGGCCGCATTAACCGCCTGCTCCCCGAACCGTGCGCCGCCAAGCACATGTGCGGCCACCGCGCCATTGGGGTAAAGCCGCATCTCGCGCGGGCCGAACAGCAGGCCAGGTTCACCCAGATCATGGACAAGCTGTTGTTGTTCCGGGGAAATTGAGCCCCTGATCCACATGAACCGCGACCCCGACCCGAACCGACGCACCAGCGTTTCCTCGTCCAGATCGTCGAAAATCGCGGCCAGCCCGGCGGCGGCGGCGGCGGGGTCAATCAGTTCATGCGGATGCACGTAGAGCGCGTTGGTCACGAGGTTGGTGGCCAGCACCCTGCCCTGCCGGTCGACAATATCGGCGCGGGTGGAAATGATCGAACTGCCCGAGGTGGCGCTGCGCGGCTCCTCCGGTTCGGAAGAGGCCAGCGCCGTCATCTTGACCCCGACCGCCATGAACGCGGCAAAAAAGCAGACGGCCAGCACCAGAAGCCGGCTTTCGGCGCGCTGACGCAGGCGGTCGCGCTGCTGTTCGTGGCGCAGGCGCAGGTTTTCCCGCTCGATCACATCGGGGTTTTCGCCCTTCTGGCGGGCTTCCAGGATACGCGCCAGCGGGCGCAGGGCAATGCGACGAGGGTCGGTCATGGCAGGTCCTCCGCCTCAGAAGCGCTGAACAGAATGTCCTCCACCTCGTCCTCAATCGGGGCCGAAGCCTCAGGACGCCAGATCACCTCATCCATCACCGCGAACTGGTCTGGTGTCATCGGCAGCAGGTTCAGCCGCTCGAAATTCAGATCCACCAGTTCGCGCAGCCGGTCGGGGCGGTTGAGATAGGCCCATTCGGCGCGCAAAACCCCAAGCCGTTCGCGTTCCATCACGATGGCCCGCTGCAACCGCTCGACATCGCGCAATGCCTGCTGCGTCTGGATGTTCTGATGATAGGCCCAATACCCAAGCGCGATGACAGCGACAGCAGCAAGAAAGGTGAGGAAACCGCGCATGGCTAGAGGATCTCCGACAGACGAGGCAGGCCCAGGATGTCCCCATCGGGGGCGACTGCGGGGGCGGATGTGCGCCGCGCGACGCGCAGCTTGGCGGACCGGGCGCGGGGATTGCGGGCGATTTCATCGGCATCGGGGGCAATGGCCCGGCGCGGGGTCAGGGTGAAACCGGGTTCGCGGGCGGCGGCCTCGGGCGCGTAGCGCGACCCGCCGCCGCCATAGCTGGCGCGGTCCTGCAGAAACCGTTTGGCAATGCGGTCCTCCAGCGAATGAAAGGTCACCACCGCCAGCTGCCCGCCCGGCGCCAGGGCGCGTTCGGCGGCCATCAGACCATCGGCAAGCTGGCCGAATTCATCGTTCACCGCGATGCGGATCGCCTGAAAGCTGCGGGTCGCGGGGTGGCTTTGGCCAGGTTTGGCGCGCGGCAGGCATTTTTCAACGATACCAGCCAGTTGCAGGGTAGAGCTAATGCGCACCTCAGCCCGTTCCCGGACAATCGACCGGGCAATTCGGCGCGCCGCGCGTTCTTCGCCATAGTGAAACAGAATATCGGCCAGCGCCGCTTCAGGCGCGTCATTCACCAGATCCTCGGCTGACGGGCCCGCCTGCCCCATGCGCATATCCAGTGGCCCGTCACGCATGAAGGAAAAGCCGCGTTCCGCAAGGTCGAGCTGCATCGAGGATACGCCCAGATCCAGCACAACGCCGTCAAGCTGGGGAAACCCGGCCTCAGCCGCATGGGTGTCCAGCTCGGAAAACGTGCCTTCCACAAGGATCAGCCTATCGCCATAGTCCGCCGCCCAATCCGCCGCCATATCGAAGGCCAGCGGGTCGCGGTCCAAGCCGATCACCCGGTCGGCCCCTGCCGCCAGCAGCCCGCGGGAATAACCACCAGCACCGAAAGTTCCGTCCAGCCAGACGCCACCAACCGGGGCGACCGCAGTCAGGATCGCATTGAGAAGCACGGGGATGTGGGGCTCGGCTGCCGGTCTGTCGGGTGCCGCACCAACCATCATTCGGTCCCGCCCGTCGGTTTGCCCACCAGACTGAGCGGATCGAAGAAATCGCCATCCCCGAGCGAGGCCAGAAGCGCCTCGATATTATCTCCGGCATCCTTGCCGGTGTCGGGGTGGAGGATGTGAAACTTGTCGCCCTTGCCCTGAAACAGGGCCTCGGACCCGAGGTCGATCTTTTCGCGCGCCCCGGCCGGCAGAACCAGACGGCCGGTGTCGTCCACCGTCGTCGCCTCGCATTTGGTGTAATAGAGATGTTCCAGCGCCGCGCGCAGCGGCGTGCCAAGCTGCACAGAATCGATCATCGCGTCGATTTCATCGAAGGCATTGCCCGACAGGCATTCCACATAGTTTTTCTTGGGATCGCCAAAGGCCACGTATAGGCGCGGCGCGCCGCCGGGGGTGTATTGGCTGTCGGAATTCTGAAGCACACGACGGAACTTGACCGGGATCGACACCCGGCCCTTTCCGTCTACCTTGTTAAGGCTTTCGCCTTGAAACCTGTGCTCCACGTCCCCGTCCTTATCTGTCCCTCATGCGGCCCCGAAACGGACAACGGCGGATCGAGCAAGCTGCCACTGCTCAATCCGCCGCCCTCGTCCCATTTCTGGGGTGTCCGACTACGCGCGCATTACCTGGGGGGGGGATGTCTGCTCTGCCCGCGCGCCGGATCTCTCTATGTCAGCGAATGAGATTGCCTGTATGAAACTGCCGTTTTTTTGTTTTTGTCCGGTCCTTGGTCTTGCGCCTTGGTCCCGGTGATCTCGTTTGCTGTACCATTGTTGTCTCATGGAAAGAATTCCCAATCAATCCCTTTTTGTGGGAATTTTCCCCACATCTTGCCAACCAACACTCCAAAACACAGGATTTGGTGGTCAATTCCGCCCCATTCAAGGCAGATGAAGCGGGTGACGCCCTTGCCTGCCACAACATCTAGCTGTGCCCCTTGCGCCACATCGGATGGGATTTTTTTCCAGAACGGCATGAAAAACCCCCGGTCGCGGTGCGAACCAGGGGCATTTCCCATTTTATTCCGGTGTTCGGGCGGCTGATTTTAGGCCATTCCGCCTTCGACGAGTCGGGTGGCAAGCTGCGTATAGGCCCCTGCCATCGGTCCCTCGCCTGCCGCGATCGGCGTGCCCTCATCCCCCGCCATCCGGGTTTCCAGCGAAATCGGCAATTCCCCCAGGAAGGGCACCCCGATCCGGTCGGCCTCGGCCCGCACGCCGCCATGGCCGAAGATATGCTCCTCATGGCCGCATTTGGGGCAGTGATAGACCGACATGTTCTCGATCAGCCCCAGAATTGGGGTTTTCAGGGTCTGGAACATATTGATTGCCTTCTTGGCATCCAGCAGCGCCACATCCTGCGGGGTCGAGACAACGATCGCGCCGGTCACCTCGGATTTCTGGCACAGGGTCATGGCCACATCGCCGGTGCCGGGCGGCAGGTCAACGATCAACACATCCAGATTGCCCCATTCCACCTGGGTCAGCATCTGTTGCAGCGCCCCCATCAGCATCGGCCCGCGCCAGACCACCGCCTGATCCTCGGGCAGCATAAAGCCAAGCGACATCAGCGTGACGCCATGATTGTGCAGCGGCAGGATCGTCTTGCCATCGGGCGAGGCAGGGCGTTTGTTCACCCCCATCATACGCGGCTGCGAGGGCCCATAGATATCCGCATCCAGCAGGCCCACCCGGCGGCCCTGACGCGCCAGCGCCACGGCCAGATTCGACGACACGGTCGATTTGCCGACGCCGCCCTTGCCCGACCCAATCGCAAGAATGCGCTGGACGGTCGCGGGTTTCATAGATCCCTGTTGCGGCTTGGGATGCCCCCCGATTTTCAGGCTCGGCGGCTCTCCCTGCCCCGGCGCGGGCTTGGCGGACGGTCCGTGTGCGGTCAGCGCAACGGTTGCACTGTCGACCCCGGGCAGGTCCGTGATCAGCGCCTCGGCCGCGTCGCGGATCGAGCCAAGCCGGCGGGCCTCCTCGGGCGAGGCGGCCTCGATCACGAAGGCGATTTTCCCGCCGGAAATCTGCAAGGCCCGCACCATATCCCGGCTGACCAGGGTCCCCCCATCAGGCAGTGCGAGTTTCGCCAAAGCGGCAAGGATCGTGTCGCGGGTCTGGCTCATGATGGGCCCTTTCATTCTTTGGCATGTTCCCTTGTCCTTGAAATAGGGCGCTTTCGCGGCCCTTGCACCCCCTAATAAATCCTTACCAACGCCTGCATTTCACCGGAAGTGACCCTGGGTAAGCCAATAAATTGAGCAGCTTACGGTCGCGATATGCAATTGCTGCATGGCAGCATTGATCATCTCGGGGATTGTGCACACGCAGCATTGCGATATTTTTTAATTAACGAAACAAACAGGGGCCGCCCCGGATCGCCGCCAGAAACGCGACGCAGACCGAACGGACCCGCCCGACCGAAGGAAACAGGCATATGGCCTACGCAACGCAAACACAATCCGGTTCGCTGTCGCTGCTGGCGCGGTTTGCCGAGATCCGCGAACACGCCTCCAGTGCTTACCATGCCTGGCGCATCTACCGTACCACGGTGAACGAATTGAACGCCCTGACCATGAGCGAACTGGCAGATCTGGGAATTCACAGAAGCCAGATCCGCTCCATCGCTCTGGACGCGGCCTACGGTCAGCACCGCTGACCACACTGACATAGAACACTGCCGGTTTCCTCCTCCCTTTAACCGGCAGCCCTGCGGCGGCACCTCTCCTCCTCCCTGGTGCCGCCGCCGAAAGACACTGCCCTTCGGGGCAAGCGAGATACGGGCCTTCTCCTCCTCCCTTGAGGGTCCGTAGACTGGCGGTGGCACCTCTCCTCCTCCCTGGTGTCGCCGCTCGGAATACCGCCTCGAAAGGGGCATGAATACGGGCCTTCCTCCTCCCTTTTGGGCCCGTAGATTGGCGGCGGCACCTCTCCTCCTCCCTGGTGTCGTCGCCTGACATTCCGCCCCGAACGGGGCACGAGATACGGATCCTTCCCTCCCTTTTGGGTCCGTTATGACGCGGCGGCACCTCTCCTCCTCCCTGGTGCCGCCGCATCACCACAATACGGGCCGGGCGGATCCCCTCCTCCCTTTCCTAACGGCCCTATAGATCGGCGTTCCTCCTCCTCCCTTTTGGACGCTGAAATCTGGCGGTGACACCTCTCCTCCTCCCTGGTGTCACCGCCTTTTTCATCTCTCAGGCTTTGGAAAGATCAGGCGCGGTCGTCCTTGGGTGAGGACATGACCACATGGGTCGTGATCGTCGCCACCTGCGGAATGTCGCCCAGAACATCGGTATGAAAGCGCTTGTAGGCCACCAGGTCAGCGGCCTCGACACGCAGCAGATATTCCACATTGCCGGTGATGTTATGGCATTCGCGCACTTCGGGACTGCGGGAAATGGCGCGTTCGAACGCCTCTTGCGCACGCTTGGAATGCTCGCCCAGACCCACGGTCAGATAGGCGGTGAAACCCACGCCCATCTGCACCGGGTTCAGCACCGCGCGGTAGCCGGTGATGACGCCCGCCGCCTCCAACGCCTGCACCCGGCGCAAACAGGCCGAGGGCGACAGGGCCACTCGCGCGGCAAGCTCCAGATTGCTGATCCGCCCGTCGCGGGACAGTTCTTGCAATATCTGTCGGTCTTTGGCATCAATTTTCGTCATTCCTTGCGCATTTTGCGCGTAGAGACGTTACTTTGCAATTACATTTCGCGTCAGACGCCCTAGCGTCAGCGCCATGACACAAGATCTGATCTTCGCCCTGATGGGCTATGCGCTCGCGACCTCAATCACACCGGGGCCGAATAACCTGATGCTGATGGCCTCGGGCGCTAATTTCGGGCTGGCGCGCACCCTGCCGCATATGGCGGGGGTCAGTCTGGGCCACGGGTTCATGACCTTCATTCTGGGCCTTGGGCTGGTGCAGGTGTTCGAAAGCTTCCCTGTGGTCAGGATCGTTCTGACAGTGCTGTGTTCCGTCTACCTGTTGTGGCTGGCGTGGAAAATCGCCAATGCCGCGCCCCCGAAAGAGGGCCAGCCCGTGGGCACGCCGCTGACCTTCCTACAGGCCGCCGCGTTTCAGTGGGTGAACCCCAAGGCGATTTTTATGTCGATCACCGCACAGACCAACTATGCACCCGAGGGCGCGGGCTGGACTGGCGCACTGATGGTTGCCGTCATCTTTGCCTGCATCAACCTGCCCTCGGTTGGGGTCTGGGCCTGGATGGGGGTGCAGGTGAAACGGTTCCTGGGCACCGGCGCGCGGCTGAGGGCCTTCAATATCGTGATGGCTCTGTTGCTGGTCGCGTCGCTGGTGCCGATCCTGCTGCACTAAGGATCAGAACGGCACGTCATCCGCCTGATCGGCGGCCACCAGAAACCGGCCCACCACCCGTTTGATGCCCGCCTTGTCAAAGGCAATCTCCAGCTTGTCGCCCTCGACGCCTTCCACCCGGCCATAGCCGAATTTCTGGTGAAATACACGCTCACCGATGGTGAAGGCAGACTCGGCCGCTGCGTCGATGGTGAAATTGCGCGCCTCGCGCGGTTGGCTGGTGCCCCGCGCGCCGGTGTTGGCATGAAGCCGCTTCCATCCGGGCGAGTTGTAGACATCGGCGCGCACGGCACGTTCCTCCAGCCCCGAACGGCCATAATCCTGCGCATTGCCTTGGTGGCCATGGAGGCCAGGAGGTGTCAGTACCTCTACATGTTCTTCGGGCAATTCGTCGATGAAGCGGCTTGGTAACTGGTTTTGCCACTGGCCATAGACCCGGCGGTTGCCCGCGAAAGAGATCGTGCAGATCTCCTCGGCCCGCGTGATGCCCACATAGGCCAGCCGCCGTTCTTCTTCGAGGCCTTTTAGGCCTTCCTCATCCATCGCCCGCTGCGAGGGGAACAGCCCGTCCTCCCACCCCGGCAGGAAGATTGCGGGAAATTCCAGCCCCTTCGCGGCATGGAGCGTCATCAGCGTGACCTTTTCTTCGGTCTCATCGGATTCGTTGTCCATGATAAGGGACACATGTTCCAGAAAGCCTTGCAGGTTCTCGAACCCTTCCAGCGCCTTCACCAGTTCCTTGAGGTTTTCCAGCCGACCGGGTGCTTCGGGCGTCTTGTCGTTCTGCCACATCTCGGTATAGCCGGATTCCTCCAAAATCATCTCGGCCAGTTCGACATGGTTCAGGGTGCCCTGCGGGACGTCATCTTCAATGAGATCATCCACCGGCCCCACAGCGCGCATCGGCCCCAGCATCAGCCTACGCCAGCGCCCGATCCCATTCACGAAACGCTGCAATTCCTTGGCGCCCTTGCCGGTCAGGCCCTTCGCGGACAGCAGGATCTTGGCCCCTTCCAGCAGCGAGACGCCATTCGTCCGGGCAGCCATCTGGATCTTCTGCTGTGCCTTGTCGCCAAGGCCGCGTTTGGGGGTGTTGACGACGCGTTCAAACGCCAGATCGTCCTCCGGGCTGACCACCAGCCGGAAATAGGCCATGGCATCGCGGATCTCCATCCGCTCATAAAACCGCGGGCCGCCGATGACGCGATAGGGCAGACCGATGGTCAGGAACCGGTCTTCAAAGGCGCGCATCTGGTGGGAGGCGCGCACTAGGATCGCCATGCGATCGGGGCTGATCGGGGCCATCCCACGGGTGCCGCGTTGCATCGCCTCGATCTCTTCGCCGACCCACCGGGCCTCTTCGTCGCCGTCCCAATGGCCGATCAGGCGGACCTTTTCCCCCCCCGGAGTATCAGAGAACTGGCCATGGGGCTTCTCGGTAAACAGCGTCTTTCCCAACCGGTTCTTGTTACCGGAAATCACGCCATCGGCGGCGGCCAGAATATGCGCGGTCGACCGGTAATTCTGTTCCAGCCGGATCACCTTGGCACCGGGAAAATCCTTGTCGAACTTCAGGATGTTGCCCACTTCCGCCCCGCGCCAGCCATAGATCGACTGGTCGTCATCGCCCACGCAGCAGATGTTCTTATGCGCCTGCGCCAGCAGCCGCAGCCACAGGTATTGGGCGACGTTCGTATCCTGATATTCGTCCACCAGGATGTAGCGAAACCAGCGTTGGTATTGTTGCAGGATGTCATCATGGGTCTGGAAGATGGTGACCATGTGCAGCAGTAGGTCGCCGAAATCGCAGGCATTGAGGGATTTCAGGCGGTTCTGGTAGGCGGCATAGAGCTCCACCCCGCGATTGTTGAAGGCTCCCGCCTCACCTGCCGGCACCTTTTCCGGCGTCCAGGCGCGGTTCTTCCATTTGTCGATCACAGAGGCCAGCGCCCGGGCGGGCCAGCGTTTTTCGTCGATATTCTCGGCGATGATCAGCTGCTTCATCAGCCGGACCTGGTCGTCCGTATCGAGAATGGTGAAGTTGGATTTCAGCCCCACCAGTTCCGCGTGACGGCGCAACAGCTTTACGCAGATCGCGTGGAAGGTACCCAGCCACGGCATCCCCTCCGCCGGTTGACCAAGCAGGTGGCCCACGCGGTTCTTCATCTCGCGTGCGGCTTTGTTGGTGAAAGTCACGGCCAGAATCTCGTTCGGGCGCGCCTTGCCGGTCGACAGAAGATGCGCGATGCGGGCGGTCAGTGCCCGGGTCTTGCCCGTGCCCGCCCCTGCCAGCATCAGAACCGGGCCATCCAGCGTCTCCACCGCCTCGCGCTGCGGCGGGTTCAGCCCGTCCAGATAGGGCGCGCCCCGCGCAGCCATGGCACGGGCGGATAGCGGGGCGGCCGAGAAGGCCTGTTCGTCGTCGAAAATATCCATGCGCGTGAGCCTAGAGCAAGCCTGGGACGAGTTAAAGTATTGTTCACGGTCCGTTCGCAAGTGTTTTCTGGCGCCTCTTGCGCCGATTGGCATGGTCGCGGCGGCGGCGTGCGCCTCACCCGCCCTTTGCGGGGCAGCCTCATCGCGCGCGGGGGGGGCGGCCCCCACCCCCTCGGGGTATTTCACAAAGAAGAAGAGGATAGGGCTGGACAGGGGCCGCAGGCGGGGGTTTGGTCGAGGCATGAATCTGGAGCAGAGATATCCGGCGATTTCCGACCTGAGGGCGCGGGCACGACGCCGGGTGCCACATTTCGTATGGGAATATCTCAATTCCGGCACCGGGTCAGAGGCCAGCCTGCGGCGCAATCGGCAAGCCCTGGACCGGGTGCTGTTTCATCCGGCGATTCTTGAGGGGGACTTTACCCCCGATCTGTCCTGTTCGCTGATGGGGCGGCCCCATGGGGCACCGTTTGGGATTGCCCCTGTCGGCATGTCGGGGCTGATCTGGCCGGATGCCGAGCGACGGCTGGCACGGTTCGCGGCCTCTGCTGGTATGCCCTATACCCTGTCAACAGTGGCGACCCAGACACCCGAGACAGTCGGTGCGGTCGCGGGGGCGGAGGGGTGGTTCCAGCTCTATCCGCCGCGCGACCCGGCTGTCTTGGCGGATCTTCTGGAACGGGCCTGGAGCTCTGGATTCCGAACGCTGGTGCTGACCGTGGATGTTCCCGTAGCCTCGCGCCGGGAACGCCAGACCCGTGGCGGGTTAACCAATCCGCCGCGCCTTACGCCGCGCCTGCTGTGGCAGGTCGCGCGCCGCCCGGCATGGGCTTTGGGTACAGCGGTCGGCGGCAAGCCCCGAATGCGGACGTTGGATCCCTATGTGGATCAGACGAACAGCCTGCCGGTGAATGCCCATGCGGGGTATTTGCTGCGGACCTCGCCGGATTGGGACTATGTGGCCCGGCTGCGGCGAAGCTGGCAGGGGCACATCGTGGTGAAAGGTGTGATGGAGGCCGGTCCCGTGGCGCGGCTGGAGGCGGAAGGCGTGGATGCCATTTGGGTCTCGAACCATGCGGGGCGTCAGTTTGATGGCGTTCGCGCCAGCCTAGACGCATTGCCGGAAATCCGCGGCGAGACACGGCTGCCGCTTGTCTTCGACAGTGGCATCGAAGGCGGGCTCGACATTCTGCGCGCGCTGGCACTTGGGGCGGATTTCGTGATGCTGGGGCGCGCGTGGCACTATGCGCTGGCGGCGCTCGGCGAGGCAGGACCGGCGCATCTGCATGACCTTTTGGTGAAAGACATGGCGTCCTGCATGGGGCAAATCGGGGCGCGAACCCTGTCAGATCTGCCGGGAAGGTTGCTGACGAAACCGCTTTAACAGGGGCAGATAGTCTCACATTGGTCATTTTTACTGACCGATTCTGCCGATTTGCGCTAAGTGGGGTAAGATCAGCGACCAGCGGCCCTGATCCGTGTCGAGTTTTCGGTCCCGTCCGTCGCTTGTGGGATCAAACCGCCGTCACGGGCCGCTAAGATGCCGTTCAGACACCCGGCCAACCCTGCGCGGCAAGCCGAAAACGCCGCAAAACAAGCAATGTTAACGCTAACGCCGCCGCTGCATCATTTCCGCAACATTTCTGTTGGCAGCGCAGCATTTTCTGCCTAACGTCCGCGCAATCCAGAACAGAGGGGAATGTTCATGGCCGATTTCAAGAAGATTCTGATCGCCAATCGCGGCGAGATCGCCATTCGTGTGATGCGCGCGGCGAACGAGCTTGGGAAGCGCACCGTCGCCGTCTATGCCGAGGAGGACAAGCTCAGCCTGCACCGGTTCAAAGCTGATGAGGCCTATAAGATCGGCGAGGGTCTGGGGCCTGTCGCGGCTTATCTGTCCATCGACGAGATCATCCGTGTCGCCAAGGAATGCGGCGCTGACGCCATCCATCCGGGCTATGGGCTGCTGTCCGAAAACCCCGATTTCGTGGATGCCTGCGCGGCCAACGACATCACTTTCATCGGGCCCAGGGCCGAAACCATGCGCGCGCTTGGCGATAAGGCCAGCGCCCGCCGCGTGGCGATCGAGGCTGGTGTGCCGGTGATCCCCGCGACCGAGGTTCTGGGCGACGACATGGATGCGATCCGCGCCGAGGCCGAGGCTGTGGGCTATCCCCTGATGCTGAAAGCGTCCTGGGGCGGCGGCGGCCGGGGGATGCGGCCGATCATGGCGGCTGACGAGTTGGAGGAAAAGGTCCGCGAGGGCCGGCGAGAGGCAGAGGCTGCGTTCGGGAACGGCGAGGGCTATCTGGAAAAGATGATCACCCGCGCCCGCCACGTGGAGGTGCAGATCCTCGGCGACAAGCACGGGTCGATCTATCACCTCTATGAACGCGATTGTTCTGTTCAGCGCCGCAACCAGAAAGTGGTGGAACGCGCCCCTGCCCCTTATCTGAGCCAGACGCAGCGCGAAGAGATCTGCCTTCTGGGCAAGAAGATCTGCGAACACGTGAACTATGAATGCGCGGGCACGGTCGAATTCCTGATGGATATGGACTCGGGCAAGTTCTACTTCATCGAGGTAAACCCGCGCGTGCAGGTGGAACATACCGTCACCGAGGAAGTGACCGGCATCGACATCGTCCGCGCGCAAATCCTGATTGCCGAGGGCAAATCGCTGGTCGAGGCCACCGGAACGGCCAGCCAGTATGACGTGAAGCTTGACGGTCATGCGATCCAGTGCCGGGTGACGACCGAGGACCCGACCAACAACTTCATCCCCGACTATGGCCGCATCACTGCCTATCGCGGCGCGACCGGCATGGGCATTCGCCTGGATGGCGGCACCGCCTATTCGGGCGCGGTGATCACGCGCTATTATGACTCGCTGCTGGAAAAGGTCACGGCCTGGGCGCCGACGCCCGAGGCGGCGATTGCGCGGATGGACCGGGCGCTGCGCGAATTCCGTATTCGCGGGGTCAGCACCAACATCGCCTTCGTGGAAAACCTGCTCAAGCACCCGACCTTCCTGAACTATCAGTACACGACCAAGTTCATCGACGAAACGCCAGAGCTGTTCGACTTCACACCGAAGCGCGACCGCGCCACGCGGATTCTGACCTATATCGCGGATATCACCGTGAACGGGCACCCGGAAACCGAAGGCCGGGCCAAGCCGAAGGCCGATCTGAAACCGGCCAAACCCCCTGCCCCACGCGCCACCCCCGCGCCCGGCACCAAGACGCTGCTGGACGAAAAAGGCCCGCAGGCGGTGGCCGACTGGATGGCCGAGCAAAAGCACCTGCTGATCACCGACACCACCATGCGCGACGGGCATCAGTCGCTGCTGGCCACCCGAATGCGGTCCATTGACATGATCAAGGCCGCGCCCGCCTATGCCGGGAACCTGCCGGGTCTGTTCAGCGTCGAATGCTGGGGGGGCGCAACGTTTGATGTAGCCTATCGTTTCTTGCAGGAATGCCCGTGGCAACGCCTGCGCGACCTGCGCAAGGCCATGCCCAACATCATGACCCAGATGCTGCTGCGTGCGTCGAACGGGGTGGGTTACACCAACTATCCCGACAATGTGGTGCAAAGCTTCGTTGCACAGGCAGCAGAAACCGGCGTTGACGTCTTCCGCGTGTTCGACAGCCTCAACTGGGTTGAGAACATGCGCGTGGCGATGGATGCGGTGGTGGAAAGCGGCAAGCTCTGCGAAGGTACGATCTGCTACACCGGCGACATTCTGAACCCGGACCGGGCCAAGTACGACCTTCAGTACTACGTCAACATGGGCAAGGACCTGCGCGATGCGGGGGCCCATATCCTGGGGCTGAAGGACATGGCGGGGCTGCTCAAGCCCGCCTCTGCCGGGATCCTGATCAAGGCGCTGAAGGAAGAGGTTGGCCTGCCCATCCACTTCCACACCCATGACACGGCGGGTATTGCTTCTGCCACCATCCTTGCGGCATCAGATGCGGGTGTGGATGCGGTCGATTGCGCGATGGACAGTTTTTCCGGCAACACCAGCCAGGCGACGCTTGGCACCATTGTCGAGGCGCTGAAGCACACGGACCGCGACACCGGGCTGGACATCAGGGCGATCCGCGAGATCAGCGATTATTTCGAAGCGGTGCGCGGCCAATATGCGGCGTTCGAAAGCGGCCTTCAGGCCCCCGCGTCCGAGGTCTATCTGCATGAAATGCCCGGTGGCCAGTTCACCAACCTCAAGGCGCAGGCCCGCAGCCTGGGGTTGGAAGACCGCTGGCACGAAGTGGCGCAGATGTATGCCGACGTGAACCAGATGTTCGGCGATATCGTGAAGGTCACACCCTCGTCCAAGGTTGTGGGCGACATGGCGCTGATGATGGTCAGCCAGGGTTTGACGCGGGACCAGGTCGAGGACCCCAAGACCGATGTGGCCTTCCCCGACAGCGTCATCGACATGATGCGCGGCAATCTGGGCCAGCCCCCCGGCGGCTTCCCCGACACCATCCTGCAAAAGGCGTTGAAGGGCGAAAAGCCCAATACCGAACGCCCCGGCAAGCACCTGCCCCCGGTTGATCTGGAAGCCACCCGCGCCGAGGTTGTCGCCAAGGTGGGCGAACCTGTCGATAACGAGGATCTGAACGGCTACCTCATGTATCCCAAGGTCTTCACTGACTACCGCGAACGCCACGCGATCTATGGCCCGGTGCGGACCCTGCCCACCAAGACCTTCTTCTACGGGATGGAACCGGGCGAAGAGATCGAGGCCGAGATCGACCCCGGCAAAACGCTGGTCCTGCAATTGCAGGCCGTGGGTGAAACCAACGAGGATGGCGAGGTTAAGGTCTTCTTCGAACTCAACGGCCAACCCCGGGTGATCCGCGTGCCCAACCGCACAGTTCAGGCCGCCACCGCCAAGCGCCCCAAGGCCGAGCTTGGCAATCCCAACCACATGGGTGCACCGATGCCCGGCGTGGTGGCGACGGTCGCCGTGCAGGCAGGCCAAGCGGTCAAACAGGGTGACCTGCTGCTGACCATCGAGGCGATGAAGATGGAAACCGGCATCCATGCCGACCGCGACGCGGTTGTCGCGGCGGTGCATGTGACACCCGGCGGCCAGATCGACGCCAAGGATCTGCTGGTCGAGCTGGCGTAGCCGACAAGGGGCGCGCCCTCAGAGGCGCCCCTTAATCGTCCAATTTTACCCTTTTTCTTACGATAGCCTGCCGGGATTCGAGCAGTAATGAGGAAAAGGATGACTGATAGAATAGAATTTTGGGCGAATGAAAGCGGCGCCGTAACGGTTGATTGGACCGTGATGACCGCCGGTGTGGTCGGGCTTGGCCTGGCGACCATCTCGGTCGTGTCCAGCGGGGTCGAAGACCTGTCTGGCGATATCGACACACAGCTGTCGTCGGGTGGCTGGAACATGTTCAGCAATGGCCGGGTGTCCCTTGGCTCCTTTGATTTCTCCGGCGGCGATGCCACGGGCTGGTTCGGCGGGGCGGTCATGGATATGGGCGGTGAACTGGGCGAGCTTCTGGTGCTTGGGGCCGGTGAGGCCACGGGTTACCTGGTGGATGTGCCGGAAGGCGCAAGCGAGGCTGTGATGCAGTTCGACCTGGTCGCGGGCGACAGCCTGGACAACAGCGCCACCTGGGGCACCGACACCGCAACGATCATGCTGAACGGAGAACCCGTCGCGATTGCATTGGCAAGCGGCAACACTGTGGTGTTCGATATCCCCCAGCTTGACGGCACCACTGTCGAAGCGACGGTGCGGGTTGAAGAACGGGCATTGGGCGGCAACGGAGGCTGGACCGACTCGGTCGCTGGCGTCACCATCACCGTCGATCAGCCAACCGAGCCGATCCAGTTCGAAATGGTATCAAACGCCAATCAGGGCGTGGGCGACGAATTTTGGGGACTCGACAACTTTGAGGCCTCCACGACCGGAAGCCCGGGCTTCTGAGCCCCACAATGGGATCTGCCGGTTATCGCCGACCCTGTGCCCCCGAACGAAAATCAAGCGGCCCCGTCCCATCCGGCGGGGCCGCTTTTCATTGTTTGGTGCAAAACCCTTTGGCACCGGCTGGCCCATCATGCCATCCTGCCCAGACCCCAAGCAGGAGCGCGCCGATGTTTTCCCCCGATGACGTTCTCGATCTCTGGTTTCCCGATACCGGCCATCAGACCAGTGTCGAGCGCCACGGCGCCTTTTGGGATGAACGGATGCAGGGGGGCATGGACGCTGTGATCTGCGACCGCTTTGCCGATCTGACACTGGCCGCCGCGCAAGGCAGGCTGGACCACTGGGCCGATACCCCACGCGGACGGCTGGCGCTGCTGATCGCGCTTGACCAGTTTCCCAGATCGCTGTGGCGGGACACGCCCGCCGCCTATGCTCAGGACATCAAGGCAGCGCGGCTGGCATTGGAGGGGATCGAGATCGGCGATTTCGACAAGTTGCAGCCCTGGGAACAGGCGTTCTTCGTCATCGCCATTTCCCATTGCGAAGGCCCCGACCACCTGCAACGCATGGACCTGCTGGACGATCTGATCGAACGGATCATTGCAAAGATGCCCGAACCGATTGCCGTGATGGGCGACGGGTTCCGCAAGCAGAACAAGACGGTGCGCGGCATTCTGGAAAGCTTCGGTCGCCACCCGCATCGCAACCCGATCCTGGGCCGCCCTTCGACGCCAGAGGAAGACGCCTATATCGCCACCGGCGATTTCCCCCATGTCAAGAAGACGGCAGAGGTGATGGGCTAGCCCGTGTGTCGGCATGACGCCACGACAGCCCCCTGAAAACCAGTTTGTGCTTGCGCCGCGGGGTCCGAGCCGCTGCATTCTTTGCGAAACCGCCGGAGATCGCGATGACCAAGATCCTCGTCATGACCGACCTGCATATCACGCCCGAGGGCGACACCATCATCGGCCTCGACCCCGGCGCGCGGCTGGCAGCGGGGCTGACCCACGCCGCGCGGATGCACCCGGACGCCGCGCACCTGGTATTGACCGGCGATCTGACCCATCACGGACACCCACAGGAATATGCCCGGCTGAAGCGCCTGCTGGCTGGCCTGCCCTGGCCCGTCACGCTGATGCTGGGGAACCACGACGCCCGCCCGGCCTTTCGCGCGGCCTTTCCCGATGCGCCGGTGGATGAGGCCGGGTTCGTGCAATGCGCGGTCGATCTGGGGCCGGTGCGGCTGATCTGCCTCGATTCGCACGAGGCCACGCCTGACCCACAGCATTCGGGCCGGCTGTGCCCCACGCGACTGGATTGGCTGGGTCGTACACTCAGTGCCGCGGAAAAGCCCTGCCTGATCTTCCTGCATCACCCGCCTTTTGACACCGGCTTTACCGGCATGGACCGGATCGGGCTGACCAACGCGGCAGAGTTTCGGGCGTTTCTGAACCAACACCCCCACGTCGCGCATGTCTTTGCCGGGCATATCCACCGCACCATCACCGCGACCGTGGACGGATTGCCGATCACGATTTTCAAAAGCCCCTGCCATCAAATGCCCATGTTGTTGGACGAAGACGGCACCGGCCATTCGGTGGACGAACCCGGGGCCTATGGTATCGTGCTGGCCGACAAGACCGGCGTGGTGGTCCATTTCGAAGATTACACCCTGCCGCAGCAGGATGTGGAACACTACTGACGGAAGGAACAGGACATGACCCTTATATCGGCACTTTATGCGGGGCTTCTCGGGCTTTTATTTCTGGTTCTGAGCGCCCGGGTAATCAACCTGCGGCGCAGCCTGCGGGTCTCGGTCGGCGATGGCGGGGAAAAGGCCCTGTCCAAGGCCATACGGGTGCAGGCCAATTGCGTCGAATATGCCTCGATCGGGTTGATCCTGCTGTTCGGTGCTGAATTGCAGGGCGCCCCGACCTGGGCCATTCACGGGCTTGGTGTGACGCTGCTTTTGGGCCGGGTTCTGCACGCATTCGGGTTTGGATCGACGCCCCAGATCGTGCCTGCCCGGATCTGGGGCATGGTGCTGAGCTTGGGGATGATCCTGATCGCCTCGATATCCAATATCGTTCGCGCGCTGATCTGACGGGGTGAAAGTGCACTGGCAGAGCACCGGCCGATCTGCAATGCTGCACAAGGCAACCATCAGCCGGGAACCAGAGCTTGCCGACGATCCTGTCCATCACGCTGCCGATCTACCTGCTGATCGGACTGGGCGTCCTGTCGGTCCGCACCGGCTATTTCGCGGGCGTGGATGTGCGGGCCATCAGCACCTTCGTGGTGCGCTTTGCCCTGCCTGCACTGATTTTTCTGGCTGTGGGCACCGCCGCGCCATCGGAAACGCTGCACTGGGGGCTTTTTTCCACCTATCTTCTGGCCTCGCTTGCGCTGTTTCTGGCCTGCATCCTGGTCGGGCGGCTGGTCTTCGGCGCGCGTTGGTCGATGTTGGGGATGGTGGCCCTGGGCATGGTCGGATCGAACTCTGCCTTCGTCGGCTTTCCGCTGATTTCGATCCTGTACCCAGATCTGTCGGTCACCGTCTTCGCCACCGTTATGGTGCTGGAAAACGTGATCCTCATTCCGCTGGCCCTGGCGGTTGCGGATGCCGGGGAAAGCACCGACAGCACCCCGTTACAGGGGTTTCTGAAAGGATTGAAAAGCCTGCTGCGCAACCCGCTGGTTCTATCAATCATCGTGGCGCTGGCCTATTCCATGTCCGGCCTGACCCTGCCGGAACCAATCCTGCGTCCGATCGAGATGCTGCGCCCGATCGCGTCGCCCATTGCGCTGTTTGCCGTGGGCGGCACCGTGGCCGCCGCAACCGCCGCCAGCATCCGCGACATGGCGCTACCGCTTGGCACGATCCTGATCGGCAAGCTGATCCTGCATCCGCTGTTCTTTCTGGGGGCAGCGATGCTGATGCCCGGTCTGCCCGATGACATCCGCCTTGCCGGGCTGGTCAACGCCGCCTGCCCGATGCTGTCGATCTATCCGCTGATCGCCATGGCCTATGGGCGCGAATTGCTGGCCTCGACCACACTGATGGTCACAACCGCAGCCTCGTTCGTGACAATTTCAGGTCTTCTGTGGATGATAGCCTAAGCCCGGTGCCAACCACTTGCGCAGCGTGCGCGCCTGCCTATCTGACTGCGATCCGTATATTGGAGTTACCCGATGATCGAGCTTCTGTCCGACCCCGCCGTTTGGGCCTCTTTCCTGACACTGACCGTGCTGGAAATCGTCCTTGGCGTCGACAACGTTATCTTCATTTCCATCGCTGCCAGCCGATTGCCCCCCGAACAGCGCCGCCGCGCGCGGGTTATCGGCCTGTCGGGCGCGCTGGTGCTGCGCATCCTGCTGCTGCTGTCGATTGCCTGGATCATCGGCCTGTCCGAGCCCATTGCCACGGTGTTCGGGCTGGAGATCAGCTGGCGTGACATCATCCTGATCGCGGGGGGGCTGTTCCTGCTCTACAAAGCCTCGACCGAGATTTTTGAGGAGGTGGAAGGCGGCATCCACACCGCCGAGGAATCGGTTGTGACGGCCGCGTTCGCGTCGGTCATTTTTCAGATCATGCTGCTGGACCTGGTGTTCTCGCTTGACTCGGTCATTACGGCTGTTGGCATCGCCGATCATATCGAGGTGATGATCGCCGCAGTGGTGGTGGCCATTCTGGTCATGATGATCGCCGCCGCCCCGATTGCGAAATTCGTCGAGGACCACCCGTCCACCAAAATGCTGGCCCTGGCCTTTCTGGTGATGGTCGGTATGGCGCTGGTCGCCGATGGCTTCCACGTCCATATCGAACGCGGATTCATCTATGCGGCAATGGTTTTTGCCGGTGCCGTCGAGATGCTGAACCTGTGGCGCGCGGCGCGGCGCAAACGGCTGGTGGAAAATGCATAAGGGGCGCGATTTTCCTCTTGCAGCCCTGCCCCTGTCGGCCTAAACACCGCCCTCACAGAGCGGGCGTAGCTCAGGGGTAGAGCATAACCTTGCCAAGGTTAGGGTCGGGCGTTCGAATCGCCTCGCCCGCTCCAAATCAAAAAGGCCCTCGGTTCAGCCGGGGGCCTTTTGGTTTTCAGGTGGGGTTACTGTCCGCGCATCTCGGTCAGCCGTTCGGCGGCATCGGGGTGCCCAAGCGCCTGCGCCCGTTCAAACCACAGGATCGCCAGCGCATCATCCTGCTGCACGCCATCGCCATCGCGAATGACGATCCCCATGTTATAGGCCGAGAAATCATCGCCCAAATTGGCGGCCTCGGCCCAGATCCGGGCGGCCTCGGCCCGATCCATCGGAAAGCCCCGCCCCCGGTAATGCCCGAACGCCACCAGCCGCATGGCGATAGCGTCGCCCTGATCGGCGGCCAAACCGGCCCAATACATCGCGGCCGCATCGTCATTTTCCACACCATCGGCGTTATACAGCGCGTAGGCCAGGTTCGACTGCGCAATCGCGTTGCCTTGTTCTGCGGCCTGCCGGAACAGCGCAACAGCCCGCGCGGCGTCGGCAGCCACACCATCGCCTTCGGCATAGCGCACCCCAAGCGACAGTTGCGCCGAGGCATCGCCCGCCTCTGCCCGTGCCGTCAGCGATGCAATCTCGGACTGCGCCATCAGATCGACGCCGTCCACCGTGACCGAAAAGCCATCATTGCCATCGACCACGACCTGGGCCTCGGGCGCGACGTTGTAGGTCTGGCCGTCCACGATGACGCTGCTTTCCGTAATCAGCACCAGATGCTCATTCAGCACCGCCTCGATCCCGCGCCCGGTCTGGCGGGAACTGATCGAGCCGCTGCCGGTGATCGTCACCGAGATATCGCCATAGGTCGAGGTCATGTGAGATTGCGCCGTGGCCGCCATCGGCAGGGTCAGCGCCAAGCCGACGGCCAGCGCACAGACGCGGGGGAAACGGGAAAGACGGTTGGTCATAAATTCTCCTTCTGAGGCATGTCCGTTGCCGGAATCGCCGCCTTAACGGAAAGCTGGGAATCAAAGCCGTGCCACATATATAGTGTATTATTGACGCTTTTTCAAGTTTCTCCGTAGCAAAGGGATTTCCGCTTGCAAACGGCTGCCGGGTCTAAAACACTCTGATCGTATTGAACCATTCATATTGAGAGGAGGAGCTTCCTTTGTTCCGAATTCTGTCCGCCATTGGCGCACTTGGCCTTGCCACCCTCACCGCCATTCCGGCCCTCGCCCAATCCCCACTGACCCTGTCGGGAATGAGCGTCTATCGCTACGAAACCCTTGTCGACCATTCCGGCAATTCCGGGTCCTTCTGCTGCGCGCCCTATATTCTGGGCGGCCCGGATGGGCATTTTGTCTATATCCGTGCCATTTTCGATGTCGCCTGGAGCGATGAGCTGGAACGCATCTCCTACAGCTCCTCTGACATCACCCTGATGCTGCCCGGCGACGACGAAGGCCGCCGCGCCGTGGGCCGCTATGACTGGTACGGGGTGTTCACGCCCTCGGCTGGCTCGATCTCGGAACGTCGCCCGCGCGACTTCCCCGAGGAAACGGCCCAGGCCTTTATCAACGGGGTCTGGTACTTGCCCCGCGACGCGACCACCGCGACGCTGGCCATCGGCGAAGATGACGATATTCTGGAGGTTCCAGTGAACCTTGCGGTCGAGGTCGGCCCGGTCATCGTCCCCGCGCAGACCTTTAGCTTCATCCCCACGGGGCTGGCCCGCGCGACCGAGCTGACAGCGGAATCGCGCATGAACCGGACCGACGTACCGGGACGGATGGCGGCCACCACAGGCACCATGCTGCGGATCGACTTTGATGCGACGCCCGCCTTCTCGACCGATACCGACGCACAGGCGGGGGAAAACCAGGCCTTCCTGCGCAACACCTGGTTCTCGCTGGTCGGCCCCGATGGTGCGCCGCTGTTGCCGGTCGGCTCGCAAAGCGGATCGAGCGCGACACCGCGGGTCGAATGGACCAACTCGATCAGTTGGGACAACACCCCCCGAACCGTGGACCTGAGTCTTTACTTCATCGGCTCCGGCGCGCCGGGGACCTATCAGCTCTATTTCCTTGAGGATATGGTGGGTGAAATCACCCTTCAGTGACGCGACCGGGCCGGGGCGCGGCATCACGCGCGCCCCGGCCCTGCCCTTGCGCCCTTTTCCGCGGCGGCGCATCGCCCTATAAGGCGGCAATGACCAATGGCGGAGCCCCCGATGCGCACAGCACAGATTTCCCGGCAGACGGCTGAAACCCAGATCAGCGTCGAGATCAATCTCGACGGGACCGGGGCTTATGACAACCAGACCGGTGTCGGCTTTTTCGATCATATGCTGGACCAGCTCAGCCGCCATTCGCTGATCGACATGACGGTCCGCGCCAAGGGCGACACCCACATCGACGACCACCACACGGTGGAGGATACCGGGATCGCGCTAGGCCAGGCTCTGGTGCAGGCGCTTGGCGACAAGCGGGGCATCCGGCGCTATGGCGAATGCCACCTGCCGATGGATGACGCGCAGGTGCGCGCGGCGCTGGACCTGTCAGCGCGGCCTTTCCTGGTGTGGAATGTGGACCTGCCGACGCCCAAGATCGGCACGTTCGATACGGAACTGGTGCGCGAGTTTTTTCAGGCGCTGGCCACCCATGGCGGCATCACCCTGCATGTGGACCAGATCCATGGCTTCAACAGTCACCACATTGCCGAGGCCGCCTTCAAGGCCGTAGCCCGTGCCCTGCGCATGGCGGTCGAACCCGACCCGCGCAAGGCCGATGCCATCCCCTCGACCAAGGGCACGCTTTAAGCGACAGGCTGCGCCCGGCGACGGGCCAGCCACCATTCCACAACGATCAGGTTCGGCACCCAACACAGCCACGCGACCAGCAGGTACCCGGTCTCGAACCCGAACCCCACCGCCAGCAACGGCAGGTAGAGCCGCAGGGTGACCGCAGCAAAGGTCAGCGCGGCCGAGCGGATCATCCAGACCTGATGTTCCGCAATGCGGCGCTGCATGGCCAGCCAGACCGCGCGGGCGGTCGTGGCCAGCCATAGAACCGCCAACAGGCCAAAGCCCATGCCCGCCACCGGCCCGGCTGCGCTGTTGATGGCCAGGCTGATCCCTGCCACGCCTGAGATCAGGATCGCCAACGCATAGACGCGTCCAAGCCAGCGATGCAGGCGGGGGCGGCCTGCCCGCAATCTTGCATTGAACTGAAAGGGCATGACCGCCAGCGCCACGGGGGCGAACCCGATATGGGCATAGAGCGCCAGGGCACGCGATTCCGGATGATGCGCCATGGCGGGCATCGACAGCTCCACCCCAAAAACGAGAAACCGGTAAGATACGAGGGCGATGACCAGAGAGAGGATGGCAATGGTCCAATAGCGCAGAGATTTGAGGGTCATAGCAGGGCTCCGATTAATTTTGACACTGTAAATTTGACACCGTCATAATCGTACCGCCTTGACGCTGTCAAGATAATCCGCGACTGTGGCACCATGAGCAGTGAAAAACCCAAAGACCGTCATCATCACGGCAACCTGCGCGCGGCCCTGATCGAGGCTGGAATCGAGCTTCTGACCGAAGGCGGCCTTGACGCGCTCTCTCTACGCAAATGCGCCGCGCGGGCCGGGGTCAGCCACGCCGCGCCCGCCCATCACTTTGATGGGCTGGACGGGCTGCGCGTGGCCATCGCCGAGGCCGGGTTCGACCGTTTCCGCGCCCGGATGCTCGATTTCGCAGACCGCGGCCCGCAAACCCCGCGCGACCGCCTGTTCGGGATCTGCCTCGGCTATCTGGCCTTCGCCCGCGAAGACCCCGCACTTTACGATCTTATCTTCAGCTTCCGCGCCAATTCACGGCTGATCGCGGATCTGCAGGAAGGCTCCGCCCCCTCCTACATGGTCTTGCGTGACAGCTGCGCGCCATTCCAGCCCCCCGGGGCCGACCCGGTCATTTTGGAAACACAGGTCTGGTCGCTGGTCCATGGCTACGCCATGCTGATCCTGACCGGGCGGTTCGGGGATATGCGGGCGTTGGACGACGATTTCCTTTCCGTGCTTGACCGGATCATCGCCCCGCCCCTTTCCCCTTGACCTCGCGCGCCCATTGCGCGACCCCCTGCGCCTGAGACATCAGCGAGGCACATCATGACCACCGTCCTTGTGGATTACGAAAGCGGCAACCTGCATTCGGCCGAGAAAGCCTTTCAGCGCATGGCGTCCGAGGGCGGGCACGGGACCGTAGAAATCACCGCCGACCCCGATGTGGTGGCCAGGGCGACCCGCATCGTGCTGCCAGGCGACGGGGCTTTCCCCGCGTGTCGGCGCGGGCTGCAAGCCATTGACGGGCTGGAGGATGCGCTGGTCGAGGCAGTCGAGGCGCGTGGCGTGCCGTTTCTTGGCATCTGCGTCGGAATGCAGATGCTGACCGGCTGGGGCCGCGAATACGAGGATGTGGAGGGCTTTGGCTGGATCCCCGGCGAGGTGGTGAAGATCGCACCCACGGACACATCGCTGAAAGTACCGCATATGGGCTGGAACGACCTGGTGATCGACAGACCCCACCCGGTGCTGGAGGGGTTGTCCACTGGCGATCACGCCTATTTCGTCCACAGCTACCATATGAAGGTCAGCGATCCGGCGCATCTGCTGGCGCATGTGGATTATGGAGAGCGGGTCACCGCCATCGTGGGGCGTGACAATGTGGTGGGCACCCAGTTCCACCCGGAAAAGAGCCAGCACGCGGGACTACGCCTGATTGCAAATTTCCTGGCCTGGCAGCCCTGATCAGCCGCCGTTTCGCCGCGCGGGGCGCGTCGACCCGGGGGCGGCCTGTCTTACCCCCCGCTCACGCGGGGGCCGCGCCAGGCCGCTTGGGGCGCTGCCCCAAACCCCGGGATATTTTCGGAACAATGAAAGGGACGGGGAACAAAGGCCCCAGCCCATCAGTTCACACGGGTCCAGTCACCACTGCAGCGCTCAATGCCAAGCAGGCGACCGCAGACCGACATCGTGTCGCCGTTGAGATAGAGGCGCGAATTGTAGGTGGAATCGCGGTCGGGCGAGTAGAGCCGCCCCCGATATTCACCGCCGCCACGCGGGGCGGTGTCCCAGATGATCTGACGGCCGACATTTTCGCTGGCCATGGTCGCACCCGAACCGTCGAACGCCTCGGTCAGTGTGCCGCAAAAATTGCTGCCGCATTGTACGACATTGATGATCCCGGTGTTGCCGTTGTCATCAGGTGCGGTGCGCCAACGACCCTCAATCGGGTCGGCAGCGGCCATGCCAGCAAAACCGATGACGGCGGCAAGGGCAAATAGCGTGGTTTTCATGGTGATCTCCTCCCAGAAACTGGACGCAGTTTGACCGAGGCTGCGGCATTCTGGCAAGGCTGACGTTGGGTTGCCTTGGCAAGCGGCACGGGTTCCGGCAAAAGGGCGCCGACAAATGCCCCCCTTTGCGAAAGGCCGCGCCATGATCCTCTACCCTGCCATCGACCTCAAGGACGGCCAGGCCGTGCGGCTTTACAAGGGCGAGATGGAGAAGGCGACCGTCTTCAACGACAGCCCCGCCAAACAGGCGCGGGCCTTTCAGGACGCGGGCTGTGAATGGCTGCATCTGGTGGATCTGAACGGTGCCTTCGCCGGGGAGCCGGTGAACGCCGCGCCGGTTGAGGAGATCCTGAAGCAGTGTCAGGTGCCCGCGCA
>ENA-OWNT01001399-OWNT01001399.1-seawater-metagenome-genome-assembly--contig:-NODE-1399-length-30802-cov-3.926054_pt1 | contig 30802 bp, 40 predicted proteins | sample MGYA00238136_ERZ651165 | MGnify/ENA primary metagenome ERZ651165 (study PRJEB26861, sample SAMN08777766) | seawater metagenome | isolation source: coastal seawater | place: USA: Florida | collected...
TACCACATCGGATTTTATGTCAATCAACGTTGTCACATCTCATCGTGTCTTGGTGTGCGGAGGAGCCTTTGCGCTGCGCATCGCACGGTGTGACATCCGCATCGTTTCCTGGAGGTCCAACGCATTGCAGATGTCATGCGATTGGACTGCTCGATGTATGGTCATTTGCGCGCCGTACAACTTTTGCTGACGCGTGTATAGGAAATCACAGCGCTGCAAGCAGCGTTTCCATACCTTTCAGTTTGCCCTCATCGATCCGCGTTTTCAATTTCAAAACATGGACTACTATGGTTGCTTTTGCATGCAACGCCGTTGTATGATCCGATCAAAGGGGCTGTTCCCGCATTAAACCATTGTCACAACCTTTTACTAATTTCGCTATGACCTCTTGATTGAAGTGCAGTGCTGTGCCGCCATCGGTAGAGCCAACCTGCCGACCTCGAACTCGAACGTAGTATTCTCGTACTGCACACAATCCCAAATCCGCAGGGTGCGTGCACAACCCCAAAAGACAACCAACCGACAGAGCCGCAGAAACACAGAAAGACAGGAACGATTTCGACGCGGCAGTACAGTACAGTAATGAGAAAAACAGTGTCATGTGGAATGTACACTCGACGACCACAATGCTGCGCCGCAGTTCGTTCGTTGTGTTTACCGTCGCCGACCATGTATAAAATAAAACGAACTGTCTGTGACACGCAAACGAACAAACTGTGCCGGCTGTGCTGCTGATGTGCCCACCATCGATCGTTGTATTTCAAACTGTACCCAGGTTCTACGCGGGCTATCATACTATCTAAACTGTGAACTGTGAACTGTGCATCAACTGTGAACTGTGCATCAACTGTGAACTGTGAACTGTGAACTGTGAACTGTGGTGCATCGAATGAATGATGAATGATTGAATGCATTGAAGCTGCTTTGAATTGTGAATTGTGAATTGAAAATTGAATGCAATGAAGCTGTCTGTGGCCAACGAACAAACGAACAAACGAACGAACGAACGAACGAACGAACGAACGAACGAACGAACGAACGAACGAACGAACGAACGAAGAGGACGGACCCAGCTGACTTTTCCTCTGCGGCGGTGGTTTGGTTGGTTTGGTTTCGTTGGTTGCTTTCGTGCGGCCTTCTTCTTCTTCTTCCTCACTCACTCACCCACCCACTCACCCACTCACCCACCCACTCACCCACTCACTGCCTCCGACCGCCTGCCCGCCCGAGGCAGCTGACTTGCTGTTCAATTCCCACAGTATTCCCATACCAGGATACCTATCCATCCCCTTATAAGAGTAACATAACACGATGGTGGTGGGTATCCTCAAATAGGAATACATAGAATCAGCGGCCAAACCGGCGAACGCACGAACGAGCGACACGAGCGTGTGAAGCAGGCGGCGGTCACCTCCCACACTCACTCACAGCGGTCACTCACTACACTGCACTGCACAGCACTGCACTGCACTGCACTGCGGGCGGTCAGTCAGTCAGTCAGTCAGTCAATCAACACGGCGGTCACTCATTCACTGTCAGTGAGTGACCGCTGACTGACTGACTGACTGACTGAGTGTCGGTCAACCTGTGTGGTCACCTGGTCACATGGTCACATGGTCACATGGTCAAAGGTCACAGTTCACAGTTCGGTGGGCGGTCACACACACACACACACAGAAGCCCGCCAACGCAACAACGCAACAACGCAACAACAACAACAACAACAACGACAACAACGACGGACGGACGGACGGACGGACGAACGGACGATGATGATGACGACGACGGATGAACGAATGAACGACGACGACGACGGTGGTGGCGGTGGCGGGAGTGTGTGAAGCAGGGGCACATATTTTGGGTGTCGTCGTCGATCGGTGATTGTCGTTCGGTCGGTCTGTTCGTCGGATTGCATGCGGTGCATTTCGGCTGTGTGTTCGAGAAGCTGAGGTTGTTGGAAGCAATGCCCCTGGCAACTAACTGCACACAGGACGGACACTTCATCACGACAAGTGCGTGGCCTTGCGGTGGCGTGACCTTGCAGTAGTGGCGTCGCGTGACGTGGCACATAGAGACATCAGAAACGTGGTGTGGGTGCCAGCATACTGGTTGGTTCATCGGTGCTCTGTTGTGGAACGTGTTAGGGATGACACGCTGTCGGTCCAGGCGTGGCGTGGCGACACGCATGACTGACTTGTGTTGTTGCGTCGGTCGCGTTGAGTGTGGCTTCAGATGGCTACTGCCTCGCCCGTCGGTGTTTTCTTTTGCCCGGTTTTCTCTTCTTTTTCTTTTCCTTTCCTTTTTTGCTCGTGGTCGGCGTGTGTCTGCCAAGACTTCTGCTCCGCATCGGCTCGCATTCCACATAATTGAACTGGTTGGGAGTTGGGTTCCCGACTGCACAGCACGTCCATGACGATGTCTGCGGCAGCGTCCGCCACACAGAGCGCCACGGTTTCTCCGAAGGACCAAAGCGCAACCACTCAAGCGCCTTCGTTAAAGGTAGCTGCGCCCCTCGCAGCGGTTCAAGCGTCCGCTGTCCCCATCGGTGATTCAAAATCCGCCAAGGCGACCGCGACCGTAACTAGCAAAAAGGTAGGACAGGGCGCGACAGCGAAGGAGGCGGCAGTCTCTGTCGTGTCAGCCGCTCGATCAGGACAGCCGAAAAAGCGCAGAAATGCCTCCTCATCTAGCTCGGCCTCAACTGCATCTGCGGCGCCAAAGAAGCGAAAGCGGACAGCCGAAGAGGCAAAGATTCGCCACCGAGCAGTGGAACGCCGTCGCATGTTGAAAATTAACACTCTCATCAACGAAATCAAAACAGAACTGGTGACGATGGGACACGTAGTGAGAAAAGACAAAGCATCCATCTTGCAGGCAGTGCTGCGTGTTCTTCGCAAGAACGGCGGCAACAATAGTAGTGCAAGCGGTAATGCAGTCAACGGAAACCCCGCAATGCCCTTGAATCAAGCGTATGGGCCAGGGGTGCCACAGCAGCCATTCGCAACGCAAGTGTCCGTGATGCAGTATCCGCACCACCCTAATAGCTCTCAAATGATGGGAACCATGCGAGCCCATGGCCAGAACGCCCAAACTCCTGCGGCTGTGAATGCCCCGGGTGTGGCAAACCTCGCAAGCCTGTCTCAGCGCGGCTCTGTGCAGGTGAGCCATGATAGCACCGCTGCCATGGGCCGACAATGACGAAAGTCCCAGACAGGAGGCACAGCATGTGAACAAGTGTTTTGCTTTTGTAACATTATATTTGATATTTCGTAAAGAACATGCGTGCACACCGGGTGCACTGTCGTTGGCGACACAATTACTGTGCAGCACGCTGCGCAGCCTTCTGCAGCCGAGCCTGCCGCTTCTGTTCTGCAGTTTTCCGACTAGATTTCGACACGTCTTGCGCAGCCGCAGCGGGGATCCACTCGACAATGTCGTCTGCACTCGCGTCGGCACTGTCCCCATCCGTGCTCTTCACCGTTCTCTGATGCACCGTGCTTTTGCTGAGGACGGATGGCTCAACGTACGAGTCGTAGAACTGCGCTGCGATGAGGTCTGGCTCGGCGCGGGCCAGCTGCGCAACAACCCTCTTCCGTAGTTCGGAGCGCGTAAGGTAAGGCTTTGCTTCCTCTGATCCAAATGTGGTTCGGTAGCCCTCCGCCCATTGCGCCATCTGGCGTTGATGCCGCAGCATGAGGACAGTGAGCTCGGAGAAACGCCCAGCTACTTTGTTCAATCGAGTGCGCTCAGCAATTTGAAGCAACACAACCACGGTACAGGCAATGAGAGCAAGGACGGCGGCGGTCAAACTGGCAGGGTGATATCCGCGCAAGACCGGGACAAAGGTCTCGACGTGCTCCGTTGCAGTATTCATCTTGGTGCAGAGCACAAATGTTGACACAAAAGAGAAAACAAGCACCCCCACGTTCTTCGAGGCCTTCGCGACACTGCGGGCCAAAGTGAATGCCGTAGAGATGGACGCGCCTCGTGACCACAGTTGCCTCCAGGAGGTGGAGACCACGCCGAAAATCTCAATGGACAGAATAATGTACATCATGGTCGCAAACACACCATCGAATAACAAGGAACTGCTGAAAAAATTGATGGCGCCAGCGGCAACGCCCAACGCGGTGGCCGTCCAAGCCCCGGCAGTTGGCGGTAAAGGTGGCATCGCTGGCACCGCCGATGCCGTTGCCGCGGTTGGTATCTGGTTTGCTGCCCCAGCATTCAATTGGCGCATTTGCTGCAGTAGTTCCGGGTTCTGAGCCTGCATCGTCTGCATGAATGTCTCTTCAGACATGCCGGGCGCGAACGGGCTGGCCGGGACCTCTTGAGTTTGTGGTGTCCGGGACGTCGGAGCCGGCTGTGGCGACCTGGGCACACCAGAGTCCTGAGGCGCCGGCACTGGACCGTCAGTTGGCACATCTTCAGCAGAGCCACCGACGCGGGTCATGCGGTTTGTTGCATTTCCAATAATTTTCTGTCGGCGTTTTGCACGGAGACGCGCACGCCGAGCCGCGGCGCTGATTTCGGGCATCGCTGGTGTAGGAAGCTCGCAATTGCAAACTGACTACGGTTTGCCCGAACAAAATGCTAGTTCAAGTGTCCACCGCGATTGGAACGAGGACCACAACTCTGAACGAAAATGACTTGCCGAAAACAGGTTCCGTCAAATGGTGTTTCCGAAGCCGTAGCCGTAGCCGGAAACCACCATCCATGACGTCCCTCATGTCGTTCAGCATCACATCCCACAAAGCCCCACCGCCAACCACCAGAAATAGCCCGCACTCCCCACCAACGAGAATACAGACTCCATCGGTTAACAGCAAGTCGGGCCAGCCGCGGACACTGGTACTCTTGATGTCGCGCTCAGAGCGTGGCGGATACGTCTCCAAACATACTCGGCTACGTATGTTATCGTCCACCGGGGCAATGACCAGTCAACCAAACATCAAACTGCCAATACGACAACGACTGAGACAACGACAATGGCCGCATCCGCCATCACCGACGACAATGACGAACGACGACGGCAGCACTGTCGGCGTCATCGAAGTCGATGTGCGTTCGTTGACAACGAACGACGGCCGACGGCCGACGAACAACGAACAACGAACAACGAACGACGAATGACGAACGACGAACAACGAACGCTGACGAAGTGACAACGAACGATCGAACAACGAACGGAGAATTCGGAACAGCGCAGTTGAAGGACAGGAAGCAGAGAGTTGCTTTCAATAGAAACTAACGTTTCACTTTCATGGTCCCAGGATGAGTGCATAGAAACGCGTGATTACATACTGTAGCGTGCATTTTTAGCGAAGCGCTAAATTGCGATGTTGGCCGTTTTCCGTTGTGTCACTCCTCCTGACATAGTCACTAATCCTGTACTTTCCAGTACCGGGTACGACGCAATTCCGAATTTCTAAGTGCCGTCACGTTCATCTGCTTCAGCGTTAATCAGCGGTTATCGCTGAAGTATTTGTAATCCGTTTTAAAGTGTACTTTGTGAGTTCAGTACTGCACCATGTTGCATTTACAACGTCCGAGGGAACTTTGGAAGTGGCGACAAGGATCAACAAGGTGTAGAGTACACCCTAATACCCATTATACAGCGCTGCGACGCGCATTTCATTTCACTGGATTATGCGCAAAGCAGTTCTAAAAGTTCAAAAATGTTACAGAGAAAAGGTACATGCAGTGTATCAAAGTGAAGTTGTCAAGTTGGAAGTGGGTAAACGTTTGTTCTTGTTCTCGACGACGGTTCGTTCAATCGTTCGTTTGTTCGTTCGTTGCTTTGCCGTTTGAACTGTTGTTACAGCGAAAGAACGACGAACGACGAACAACGAACGACGGACGGCGGACGACGAAACGACGTTCAATGGACTGTTACGAAGTGTCCACTGCGATCAATGCCTTTGATGAGACGACAGAGTGAAGAAATAGTTGTCGCTTCTGGACTGATTGGATGAGTAAATGAGTGTTTGGCAGTTAATTAAAGTGCTTGTGCACGGGTGTGGTCGGGGGTGCGATGCCATGGATGGTGGTACACGCAAGAGTCCCCCATCGACGTGACACCACAGTGGTCGTTCGTGTGACGCAAGTGTGCAACGAGCGACTTTCGAAGTTCGACCACAACATTGTTTTGAGATTTGTTGGTGTTTTTTTGTTGTGGGAAGTCGGACGTTGAGCGGACGAGGAGGATGTGATTGTGTTCCGTTCCCTTCAATTGAGTTGTCTTTTTCTTGCGTTTGTGTGGTGGTGAGCACTGCGTTGCACCATGGCGAAGAGCAAGAAGGACAAGAAGAAGTCCAAGTCGTGAGTATCGTGTGCTGTCATGGGATATCGCGTGTCTGCCTGCCGTCACAGTTGGTATGGTCATGTTTTGTTTTGCAGAAAGGATGGAAAAGACTCCAAGACGCCCGATGATGGAGATTTGGAGCTTGTTCCAATGGTAAGCTGACTTCGTACCACTCCCAATGCAACTTCAAACAACGCTGACCATGCGCATGCGGGTAGGGCAAAACGAAAGAGGAAATCGACACGAAAACTCGTGAATCTGAAAAGGAGACTGTCGAAAGCAAAGACAGTGACCACAAAGACAGCGACAAGAATGAAAAGGAGAAAGATGGAAGTCTCAAGGACAACAAGAAATCCTCGTCCAACACGGAAACTGCGAACTCGGAGACTACATGGACTTTCGACGTACGGCTCTGGTCAGCTCGGTCACCCACCTGTACTTTGCCCTCACCCCCATGCATTCTTGTGTCCCGTAGTCTACAGGAAAGATGACGATCCACACAGCACCAACCGATTCCAAAGCTCAGAACGGCGTTCCTACCTCATGCGGTGGCAAAACGCTGTTCTATGGCTCAATCGTGTGGCTGATCCTCGTCGGTGCGTGTTTGAACTTTCGACAGCGGGGCTGCAGCTTGTCATTCCCGCATCTCATCGTGATTAATTCCTGCGTAGCCATTGGAATCGAGATACTGTGTCTGTTCATGGGCACGTGCTTCGCCTACGACAACCCTTCCGTATCTGTGGTAGTCACTGGTGCGTCGCTCGTCGCTCCACCATTGTGGCGTCCGAAGTGTGTGTGCTTGATTTTGTACGAATGTCGTTCATTATTTGCTCTGCCCAGGCGCTATATTCCCGTTGTTTGTCGTTGTTGCGTTGGTGGCCACTGGAGGGATAATCACAGCGCAAGGCATTCAAGAAGATGTCTTGAAAACTGAGTCGCGGTCGCGGCAAGCTTGTCGCAATCTCAGCGTGTACGTTCCACTTTGCCCGTCGTCCACCTTTGTTCTATGATGACTCACTAGCACCGCGAACGGCGTGTAGGTACTTAGGAATTGCTGTCATTGCATTAATCGCGCTTGGATACTTCACCGCAGTCAGTTTACAAGGCGTTGTGGTCCGTAAGGCATTTTCTTTGCTTCTGTCGCTCGTTCGAGATTACTGACCCTGAGATGTCACTGCTCGACACAGGCGGTGTCTGCGCAAGATGCTGTAACCGCCGGCTTGGCATTGACGTGGGATTCTTTGACGTACGTGTATCGTGCTGCGTACAGTCGATACAGTTTGACGCACCGCACCTGCGTATTCTTACTCGTCTCTGTGTTGGTTTGTGTCAGGTTCCAGCAGCAGCGGCTTTTTGACGACGACGAAGATGCCTTCAACGAGGCCAAGCAGACCAACATGGTCGTTGTGGCGGCGTTCGGTATGACTCTCGTCATCAACAGTTTTTTAGTCGTGTGGGGGTGCGCCTCGGAGGTCTCTAGAATAGCAAAAACCCTGGAAGTACCGCAGCTTCCATAAACGGAACAACTGCGCGTTTGCCAATGCACGTCCGAACTTGAAACGGCAGAGTAGGCCATTCACCTCATTTCAGACAACGGCTGGTTAAAGTTATTGCCAACTTTCGTCATAGTGCACCACGCCAAACTTTGCGCACAATTGCTCAAACCATTCTACCTTTTCGTATGTCCCATAGTTGTCCAGCAACTCTTCGCCCTTTTTAATATCCCGAATGGCAAAAGAATGGTCCGAATCTGCGGGTCCACCCGTGTTCGGTTTGGCGCTGTGATTCCAGTACTTGCCATCGTCAAGGATTTCCACGACGTGCCTGAAAACACCGGGTGTCCAAGCAAATCGTCAACCGCGACAGCACGCACAAAGCCACACCACAACCGGACTCGCAGGAACAGAAATACGCACCCGTCCCAGCCGTATACATGTTCCAGGAACTCTACCACTTCTTTCTTTGACAGCCCTTTCAAGCGCGCACCGATCGTGCTTTTGGAGTAAAGCTTGACGCTTTTGCCCGGCTCGTATTTCCAGAGCATCGTGCCCTTCGGTATGTCTTGCGCAGCAAAAATCCCGAGCCCCATGCCGGTCCCGGTGTCTTTGACAACGTATGCTACCTGCATTTTGTAATGATGGGGCTACTTCAGTACCAACACATGAGAGTCAACGACTGTGAACTTTAGGCAAAAAAGGCGCTGTCGGATAATCGATTTTGCACGTAACATGACCACGCGGAAGACATATTGTCTCACAGCTACACCTATCGTTAATCGCAGAGGCGAATACGCACCAGTGGTAATCTACGTCGCACCAAGGATTCACAGTTTGCACTGTTGTTGCGCGTGAGGCCAGTGAAGCCAGACTGCGCGGTAGTGGCAGCAAGCTGCATCCACGTTTGGCGATTCTGCATCAGGCCATGCCTTCCCCCATCGTTCAACCCCACCACATCGCCACCAAAGTTTGACTCCGCGTAGTTATGTGACACGAGTGGTTCGCGACGGTGTCGATGAAGTGCAGTGCGATGTGTGACGAAGTGGTTGTCGTTGTCGTGGTCACAGGTGACGCGTCGGAGTCGCGAAGGTGTTGGTTGCAAGTTGGAAGCAATGGCAGTCAGTCAGTTGAGGGTGGAGGGAGAAGTGTGCGTTGGCGAGTTGGCGAGTTGCGCTCGCTGGTGCGCTGGCTTCAGCAGCTTCAGCAACAACGACGACGACAAAGACGACGCGACGACGAGACTGTGCTAACAAACAAAGCGAAGGCGGGTGGGCGCGCAGACGTACTGGTTGTGCCACATGCGAGATGACTGCCGCGCAGTCTTGCGGGGCTTTCGCGGATTCATGAGGGAGCGCGGACCGGGTGGGCCGACGCGGCGACGACCACCACCACCACAACGACGCTGTCGCAACGTTCGTTGTTTTGTTCGCTGTCATCAACTCGTCGCTCGTCGATGCGTGGCTGGCGTTGGGCGTGGCGGCTGTGTCTGTGTGTGTCCGTGTTGTATCAGACAGCGGGTGAGCGTTGTGTGTTGTGTGGTTGGGTGCATGACATCGAAAGACGTGATCGCGAAGGATACAAGGATACGCCCATGCCAAGAAACTCGAACAGAGCGAGTACGTGCACGTGTTTCAGGTGGTTGCAGCGACAGTTTGGGTTAGATGCTGAGATGCGACTTCCGCAAGTTGTGATGACCGACTTGTCCGGGTGCAAACGCTTTTCGCGCGAAATAATATTGGCTTGAAAATGTGAGAAGCACTATCCATCTCTCTCAACCCGCACCCGCGACGGCATGGTTTAAACGATGCATGTGATTAGGCGGTAGTGCCGGTATGTCTACCGACCAGCAACTGTTGTGCCTTGCGTGTCGCAAAGGTGATCTGCGCTTGATCAGGGGCATTTTGAGTCAAGAGTCGCCGGACTCGCGCAAAAGATTCGTGAACTTTGTCACAAAGACGGGGTGGACTCCGTTGCTCCGAGCTGCGGCCAATGGATTTACCTCGATCGTCGATTTTCTATTGACGGAGGGCGCAGATGTCAACGTGTCGCACAAGCGGGACGGCTGGACTGCGCTCCACCTTGCCTGCCAGCACGGTTCGCAGGAAGTTGTGTTGCACCTGTTGTCCCGAAAAGCGCATCTTTCAGCAGTAAACACTGCAGGAGAAACACCACTGCACACGGCTACTAACAACAGCCAAACACAGGTCGTGGACTTTCTTTTGGAAGCGAAGGCCGACCCAAATGCACAGTCGGAGTCAGGGGAATCCGCGGTGCACGTAGCTTGCCGCAAGTTCTCCAAGGCCATTCTACAAAGCCTTCTCTCGTTCAAAGGCTCCATCTCACAACCGGACAGCGAAGGCACAACACCGCTGGTCACGGCATTGGAGGCCCGCTGTGTCCACAGCATTCAGCTTCTGCTGAGCAAATGTGCGTCACTGACCGTTGCCAACAAAGCTGGACAAGATCCGGTGCAGCGAGCGGCGGAGCTTGGACTGGCACACGTTGTTGACATCTTCAACGAGACTTTGGCTCAGAGACGAGCTCAAAAGAAACTCGCAAAGTTGCTCGTGGCTCGCGTGTCGCCCAGCACTTCGGACGTCAGCGTCGTGTTGTGGCGACGGCTGTTTGGCGGGCCCAGTTTAGATGAGCAAAACCAAGCCTTTGTGCCGGTGCATGGCACGTGGTTATGTGCCGACTCGCAAAGAAAGTCGCGAATACAAACGTCTGTGGAGCAAGAGCTTGCAGCGAATGTTTGCAATTTGCGCGGCATGATCGGGCGCCGTGTTGCACTGCGGTGGGCCGACGGTAGATGGTACGTAAATCGTCAAAGTGGTGAACTTCTGTGTGATGTGTTTGTTTACAGTGCGAACCTGCATGCCACATCCAGGTACAGGGGGCGAGTCACTGAATTCTCGCCGCACTCCATGAGAAGTTTGGTCCTGTACGACGACGGGGATTCCAAGCAGTGCGTTTTGTATCAAGGTGGTGATCGTACTTGACAGGAACTAAGTTGTCGAACATACCAAACATGTTGTAGGTACTACATTCCTGGCCGCAAGCACTTTAAGTTGCTGGAACCGGATGAGGAGGAGGTATTTTATCATCTTGGTTAAGTTTGTGCGGGTGACCCAACAATCGTAACCTTCGTAACGTCACCCATGGCTGGCTTTGCAGGCTCGCGCTCCCAACACCCACTTCGAGTCAGTTGAGATCGCCTTGATGTCGCCTGGATCCGACACCGTTGCTCAGATGTACCATTGACAGTCTTCTTGCGCCGCATTGTGTGCCGTATTGACTGACAGACTAGATAGGTGGGCATCAATGTGGACTCGCGGTCGGTGAAGAGCCAAAAGCTCAAGAATCATCGCCGCATGCATGGTGGTGGATCGTTATAATTAACATGCCCTCAGAATGAAACAGAGGATACAAGGAATGTGTTACTGTTTTATGTTTGTTTTGGCAAATGATGTACGCCGCGCGGCTTTTAACGCACACAACGCAACGTGGCTTGTCTAATCGCTCCAAGTCTCAGAATCGAATTCGGGGAGCTGACCATATGCACTAGTGCTTAACTGAGCGAACAATTCTTGGTGATTGCTGACCACTTCGGCGTAGACACGCGGAAGCTCTACTTGATATAACTGCAGGGTTTCTCGGGACATGGCTTTCACTGACTCATGCCAATGTTCCAGTGTATTTTTGATAAGTGGTTTGACCAACGCTTTCAGCATTGATGCGCCGAACTTGGGTTCTTTTACAGCCTGGTTGGACGTCACACAAGAATAAGTATGGACCATTGACCGAACGCGACGCGCCAGCACAATATTGCATAACGCAAAGAACTTACCAGTGCGTTGAACGCTGGGTTCCGCCAGAACCATAGAGCTCGCTCTGTCGTTTGGAAGTGCGGCGCTTCAATGAGCTGAACAAATCGACGCAGGAACACGTCATGGATTTTCTCGAAGTCTTCAATGTGCACATACTCGAAAAGGTCTTCGAGCTCTTGCAAAAATTGCTGCTCTTTTGGATTGTTGCCGACGGGCCAATATTTAAGCATTCCGCGGATAATGTCCACGGTGAATGTGTGGTCCTTTCCGGCGAACAGAATCATGCAATAGTGGAGTTGCTGGTGGTAGTACATGTGTTCGTCTGGCAATTTGTGCAACGGAATCAGATAGTGGTACAGCATCTTCCTATGCTCTTGCTTGATGGGGCACGCAAAACCGTTCACGATCGATGCAAGGATGTCCAAAATTTCGGAAATGCCCCGGTAGTTGGGCATGGGCTCGTAAATTTCCCGCGCGAACACGTGGTTAAAAATTTTGCGAATGGCCGCTCGCCGATTTGTGAGACGACCTGGTTTGAGAGGGGGACCACAGCACCAGCAGCAGTGAGCACGAGCCCGATGCACGGGCCATCGTATACGTGAAACGAGGGGCACGCACCATAAATTCTGTGGGTAGTTTGCTTCAAGCATTCGCGTTCACGATGGTCCCGCGAGTGGAACAAAGATATCATTTTGGACAAAAATGCCACACTGGTGGATTTCTTTCTGACAACGTCGTTGATGTTCGACGAGTTGTAAATCTTGTGGAGGATCTCGTACCTGTCGAACAACAAATGCAAACCCAAGCGACAGAACGACAAATTAGAGATGTGCGACGCGAACGGAACGGCCAACCGTTCGCCACAGCACCCGTTTGGGCAGCACAAACAACAAAAGGCAAAGAGCTTCGCCAGCGAGCGACACTTACACATGTTCGAGGTGAACCCAGGCCGGATCATTGACATCTTCGTCGTCAGATTCGGCGGGTGTTTCGCCAGTGACAGACGGAAGCGCTCGGAACAAATTGTTGCCGATCATCCGCAGCATGTCCTTGAATGATCTGCAGTCATTGAGCTCCGGCAGGTGGTGAGCGACACCGACCAACTCACGCAAGCATCGGGTCTTGATTTCCTTCTCTGTGGCGTGACTTTGTGGGTCAGACCAGTCGAAGCGGATGCTACAGAGCTGCAACTTTTGCAGAAGCAACAGCTTTCGCTCGTGGAACGGTGCGTCGTAAAACCCAACAGACACTGCTTTCAACAGGTGACTCTCCGTGTCCGGGTCATACACTTTAGACGTGGGCCACTGCCCCGATGCGGCAGACCGCAGCAGCACGCCGTACTTCTGGTCTCTCTGCTCAGCAGACTTCCACATAAAGTGGTGCACCCCTGTTTCACCGGCACACTTGACACACACGCTAAAAAACCCTGCCCCACCAACAGATTGTGACGGCAGTGTCACGGTCGCGCCTTCCGTTTTTACGATGAACACAACGTCTTGGGTGTTTTCCTCGCGAAGGTGCAAGTCGCTCTCCTTCATCACGCAGTAGAGCGACCGGGTTTCGGCGTCCTCGGGAACGTCATCTCCCTCCTGGAAGTAGTACCCGAGAACCCCCTTAATTTCGTAGGTCGTGACTTTCTTGGCCATGTTGTTTGATCTGAGTAATTGAAATGAGCACGGACGCCGAATTCACAAGAGTGGGAACCACAAAGACAACACTTAGGAGAGAGTGCCACCAGCGACCAGTAGCGCCAAAGAGCGCATCCTCTGAAGAGTCACTTCCACGGCCAGAAGCGATCTCACACCGAACGCCGATGCTGAAATGACCAATACCACAACACCACAAAAAGGGCACAGGCAACAAAAAAAGCAACGGAAGGCGCAAACAGTGGAATTGGTGCCGAGAGCAAGACGGCGTGCCTCTCGCGACGATGACACTCCCGCGGTCCGCTGGTTAGGGCGACACACCAACACGCACCGCAAACGACAAACCGCTTGCTCGAACGTGCACGGTGTTCACTTGCAACCACCACGCTCACACGTAGACACAAGCTTGCAACGGTTGGCTGGAGATCGTACGTGTTGGAATAGCACTTGGCACCGTTGTTGTGTCATCAATGACACACCAACGTCCCCTTCCAACGCACAGCCCTCCGAGCTGTACCCTTCGACGAGTGTGCATTGCAGCAGCCTACAACACACAGCCAGGACAAAGTTCGGAGTGACTACCACGACCACACAACAACGCGGAGCATTCCTTCGGCACAAACCGTTTTCTCAACGGCGGCCGCGACGGTTGAAACGGTGCAGATGAACGATGGCAAAATACGACGACTGTTGCGTGTGGTCGTTGGCGGACCGAGTAAGGATGGATGGCGACGAACGCCACCACACCAAAACACCACAGAAGCAACATCTTCCCGACAACGACGACGACAACAACAACAACGACGAGAGCTCCGACGAAGGAAGAGGAAAGAAGAGAGGAGAGACGACAATAAGCGAGCGAATGAGCGAAGGAACGAAGCAACGAAGTTCGACGTTGTCGACAACAACGACGACGACGGACGAACGAACGAACGACGACGGACGAACGATGACGACGACGACGACAGCGATGTTCGATGACTGTTCGTTCGTTCGTTCGTTTGTTCGTTTGTTCTTTTGTTCGTTCGTTCGTTCGTTTGTTTGTTGTCGGAGGTGATGATCCTCGGACCCCCTATTTCCGCTTTTTCAATACGACACCGTCGTCATTGACTGTGCTTAAACATCCGTACTCGCAGTACGACACACTCAATTTGGCGTTTGGAAGGGCTCTCTATTTTGGTACCGAACGTGGTACTTCTGTTTTAAAAGCAGAGAGGAAAGTAACGTAATACAATGTACAGTACGAAAGGTAGGTAAACGAATGCTCTACTCAAACCACCACCACCACAGTCACTGCACTGCAGTGAGCTATGAGTGAGCTATGAGTGAGTGAGTGAGCGCGCTGGCAGACTCCCTGCCCTCACCCACTCACCCACTCACTCACTCACTCACTGCCAGCCCCCATTGTTCACTCACCGGCTCAGTCGTTCAGTCGTGGACAGAGAGAGTCAGTCGCAAGTCGCTACCATAGCCAGCCCAACCAATTCCAAGCTGCGTTCGTTTGATGTCAGCTGGATGTTGGATGACACTGTCAAATACTGTAAATCAAGCTCTCGTCTGCTCTGTGTTTTCGCCGATTGATGTACAGTATGTGTTGATTGATTCGTTGGCTCCTCATTGATTTGTGGGTTGGTTGATCTATCGTACGGATTTCCACAAACGACCACTGCTATGATGTCCGTCGTTCGTCTCTTCGCACCGGGGGCACCCATTGGCACGCCAGCCGGCCGTCGCTGGAGAGCAGGAAAGCCGGCCCTTGGTACACTTCTCGTGCACGTCTTTTCCTGAAGTTTGATCCACATACCGGTACTGCGTTCGGCGGAAGCACCCACAGGGATTGGCATTCACTCGACGTGGCCGATGTCAGCGAGGGAAGATGGTGAATATAAATTATTAAAGGTTGGTAACTTCGTTTGGGGAGCTTCGTTCACGAACGCTCCAGGACTGGGCATCATTCGTGTTTTGGGGGGTTGAACTCTCGCCATCCGCTTTGTCTTCTCCAGACGGCGGTTTTGGCCCCTCCTGCTCATGCACTGCTGGGTCTTCGCCCACATTCACCACACTTTCACTATTGTTGTTTTGTTCTATTGCGCCAGATTGGCGGTTGTCGCTTGCGTCTGGGTCGTCACCTCCATCGGCAGTTTCGACTGTTGACATTGTTTGCTTTGAGCTTTCTTCATGCTCGTCATTTTCGTCGCCTAACTCGTCGGATTGAACGTCAATTCTACAATCGTCGTTCGCCGGTCCTCTATTACTGCCCTCGCTGCCTTCGTCGCCACTGTGAAGATGCTCCACCTCCATCTCTTCATCGTGGAGGCCTTTGCCTTCGTCAACGGCACGCTTCATGTCCTGAAGAGACTTTGTGGTTCGGAACGAACCCATTGGTTCGTCGTTCTCGTGATTCAAAAGAGGGTTCAGCACCTGTTTGAAGTTGTGAAAGTGAGTGGGACAGGACGCGAGATGACAATCACACAGCACACACGCCACGCACGTGTCGCAGCTCTTCCGTGCTGAAAAAGTGCATGAACTCTTCGGCGTGGATAGTTCCAGACTGGTCTGCATCCAGGCGATCAAATATCCCAAGCAACTCCTCTGCGGTCAGGGCACTGCCAACGCCAAGTGAATTGGTGACCTGTAGACGATTCCACGACAAGGATTAGGGTCGCGGTGCGATTGGGGGTCAATCGTAAACTCCGGCGCTCACCTGCTTAAGCTCGTCTGCCGCGAGCGTTTCATCCCCGTCAACATCGAACGTGTGGAACGCACTCACGATATTCTCGGCAGATACTTCCGATTCAACGAGATAGTACCACACCAAGGCCAACATTTTCTCGAATCCAATGATCTGGAGGTTGCCAGGGGCAGGTGCAACTGTTGCACTGTCTCTGGACCGGGTACTGGTTGCTAGGTCTTCCTGAAACATCGACCCTGCTGGTGTGAAGGTTATTCCCAAGCGGACGAATATTTCTTCGTGCAGCTGAATGAATGATAATCGCGCCAATCATAGGGCAGTGCAACACAACCGACAACAACAGCAAAAAAACAGCAACAACAGTTAAGCCTGCCCTTCGTCGTGAGGGGACGGTAGAGTGAACGACGCACCACATCGTGCGCGGTTGCGCATCCTAGTGACTCGAGGAAGACTGGAATGTCTTCAAATGGAACACCCTTATCTCCTTCCGATGCTGGAAGCGGGAAGGATACGCGTTTTTCGAAAGCTTTAGGAGTTGACGCATCCGTTTGTTTCGTGTCTAACTGCTTGGCCAGCGGTGATGGATTCGGCACAGCGAACGCGTCAAACGTTGCCTGTATCATGTCAAATACATCTGCGTGCAGACTGGCCGAGGCGGACTCGAACAGCACAGCACAGTATTCTTCTGGCGTGTAATCATGTGGGTCTGCAAGCACTATCCGCCTCAACGTCGCTGATGTCAACCCATTCGAGGTTCTTTGAGTTCGCAGCCGCTGCGAGTTTCGCTTGGAGTTGGGCATCGGCGACGTTCCGAGCACGAGTTGGTGCTCACAGGGCGCACGGAGAAATCATGTGAAGATGCGACTGCCCGAGCAGCCCACTGCACACATTTGAGGTGGCATGCCAAAAAAGTTACTAGAATTCTTTCTTTAACCACTTTTTTCCGTCCGTCGCATTTGTAGTGGCGGTAGGAGCGGCGAATCCGAACCTACTCTCCGCGCCGCCCGTGGACTTTGTCTGTGACACCCGTACAGAGGAAACTGCAACGTGGGTCGAGCGCACTTTTCACAACCTCTTTTGTCACTCTTCCCCCTGACATCCGTTCACCAGGGCAAGAAGGTCGAGAAGCCGCCAAGGAAAGAAGCTCAGGCGAATGGGCTATCAACTCCGTTGGTCGTGCTCTGCACTGCGGACTAAACATTGCGCATCCAAACTCGTGCTGCTGACGCACAACCACCTGTTCTCTCCGTCAAGAGAGAAGAGTTCTTTCGTCGTCCCTGCTCAAGCTTTCGACCGCAGATATATCCGCACAGCCGCAACACGCACAACAAGGCGCTCGCTCAGGGAGACAGATACAGCCGTCACCGTCGTTCCTTAGGTCTGTCCGTCTGTCGGTCATTCGTCGTTCGTCGTTCGTCGTTGTTCGTTCGTCGTTGTTCGTTTGTTTGTTGTTGGTTGGTTGCTTGTTTGCGTTCGTTCGTCCGTCCGTCGTCGTCTTCAACTCTCTTCAACTCTCGCTGTTGGTTTCAGACCACGCTCTCTCTCTCTCTCCCACTCACTCACTCACTCACTCTCCCACTCACTCGTTCACTCACTCACTCACGCCGTTCGTTCGTTACAACCAACCGGTCACTCTCACCCACTCACAGTCACTCACTCACAGTCACTCACTCACAGTCACTCACTCCGTGCTGCCGCGTGCTGAACAAAACCACTCACTCACCATCACTCACTCACTCACTCACTCACTCACTCACTCACTCACTCACTCACTCACTCACTCAAAACGCCACTTTGCTTCTCGCCAACAACATACACACTCACACACTACCTATCATTAACTAGGATTACTCTGTTTTCAAGTCATAAAATGAGGGGGAAACAGCGAAATTCCTAGAAGTCCTGGAAGTAGATACATACTGCTCTCCTCTCCACTCACTCACAGTCACTCACTCACAGTCACTCACAGTCACTCACTCACAGTCACTCACATTCACTCACAGTCACTCACAGTCACTCACAGTCACTCAACAACGAACGAAAGAACGAACGAACGAACAAACAAACGAACGAACGAACAAACGAACGAAGGCGCTCACTGGGAACTGAGTGGGCGGGAGTGGGCGCTGTGGGCTGTGGGCTGTGGGCTGTGGGCTGTGGGCTGTGATGTGAGTCGAATCCATCGGAAGGACGGACGGCAGCAAAGTGTTTGTGTCGAAATGTGTAGTACAGTACTGAATATGAGTATCTACCTTTTGGGTTACAGTAATGTACATCTATTATGTCGCTGACTGCGTCTAATTCTGTCGGTTACCATCACTCCAACTATGGGTGAATTTTGCAGCGCTCGATCTCTTGCTATAATTTCACATCGATTCCTAAATCCCGAAATACCAAAATACCAAAACCTTTATTTTAGCCCTCCGCAGTGCTGAAAAATGCGCGTATTATAAAGCGTCCACCCTCACTGTGGCCGAGCGGTCGGTTCGTCCACCCTCACTCACTCACTCACTCACTCACTGTGAACCCGCCCGCAGTCGATGACTGACTGACTGACTCACTCACTCACAGAGTGATGAGTGACCGACTGCGGGAGCACCATCAAATGTACAGTATCCTAAGTACTCAGTACTGTACAGTACAGTGTGATAGTAATCCAGAAAGCAGTTGCGGTAAATACCATTGTGACGATGCCATGACTGCAGAGCGGTGAAGTGATACGCGACATTCGTGTACTGTACGGTCACAAAGTGTGCCGTGACAGAGTGACTGTGACTGTGACTGTGACTGTGACTGTGACGTGTGTTTGGTGACCATGACCATGACTGACGTCGTCTTGACTTTGTTTTTGTTTGTTGGTGCTGCGACCGCTGCGGCATGATGACACCACGACACACACCTCGGCTCTCTCTGCGTGCGTCGGTGTGTGTTGGCAGGGATGATACCTACCTGATACCATGCGCGTGTTGGCTTGGTGCTTGGCTTGTTTGGCGTCGCCTGTGGCGCGTAGCTGGCTGGGATATTTACTTTTGTGGTGGGGTGGCGGTGCGTAGTGGGGTGGATGAGGAAACGTTGTGAAACGTGTTGGATCTGTTGTTGTTGTTGTTATTGTGATTGACGGTGGTGGTGGTGGTGGATTGTTCGGTTGGGCGTGCACTCTGTCGAGGCCACTTAAACACGCGGCTCGGAAGAAGGAAAAAACAGCACGGAGAACACGGCCATTTATTGTTTTAGTTAGGATTCGATTCTCCTTCGTTCATCTTCAGTTTTTTCATCATGGCAGACAACAAACGCCAAAAGACGGGCAACCAGCTCGAGAAGCTCAGCGAGGTCACCACGATCGTGGCTGACACCGGCGACATCGAATCGATCCGCAAGTTCTCACCCCAGGTACATATTCAATTGCGGCTTCGCTTCGCCAGCTGTGCGTTTTTGCATCTTTTGCTGAATGATGGGGCGCTAATAATGTTGCCTTCGCTCACTGGCTTGCGCAGGATGCCACAACCAACCCATCGCTGATTTACAGCGCCGCACAAATGCCCCAGTACGAGCACTTGGTCAACGAAGCTGCCGAATACGCCAAGAAGAACACAGGCGAAAACGACTCGGAGGCCGACGTGCTCGCCCTTATGATCGACCGATGCGCTGTCAACTTTGGCACGGAGATTTTGAAAATCGTGCCCGGCTACGTGTCCACGGAGGTCGACGCTCGCCTCAGCTTTGATGTCGAGGGCAACGTCTCTCGTGCGAGGCGCATCATCAAAATGTACCAAGAGCGCGGCATCTCAGCAGACCGCATCTTGATCAAGCTTGCCACCACATGGGAGGGTGTGCAGGCCGCCAAGATCTTGGAGAAAGAAGGCATCCACTGCAACATGACTCTGCTTTTCGCCTTTGAGCAAGCAGCTATCTGCGGCGCCGCTGGCGTTACCCTCATTTCGCCTTTCGTCGGTCGCATCATGGACTGGTACAAAAAAGACCGCGGCGTCGACTCGTTCACGGCTGCTGAAGATCCTGGCTGCCAATCCGTGAAGCGCATCTACAACTACTACAAGAAGCATGGCATTAGCACCATCGTTATGGGAGCGTCGTTCCGCAACAAGGAAGAGCTCTTGGAGCTCGCTGGGTGAGTGTCGCCAATGTGATCGTCGCCGTTGAACTGCAGCTTGCAACTTTAACTGTGCGGTCTTGGTGGTTGCTGTCAGGGTGGACCGCTTGACCATTGCCCCGAAGTTCCTCGAGGCGCTTCAGAGCTCCACCGACGCTGTGGAGACAAAATTGTCTGTGGAAACCGCCAAGGCGTCCTCGGAAGACAACGAGAAGGTTGACCTGACGGAGGGCGAATTCAAGTTTTTGATGGCGTGCAATCCCATGGCGAACGAGAAACTGGCTGAGGGCATTCGCAAGTTCGCGGCTGATATCGTAAAGCTCGAGGCTATCCTGAAGAAAAAGCTCAACTGAGCGGCGTATTGTCACGAATGACCACGATTTCGCGCGCCGTGGCCGACCGCAGCACGGGCGTGGGTTGAATTTTTGTGTTATAAAGACAATACCGTTTTGAGGTCATCGCGAGAAGCATCTCTTCTAAATTTTCTTCGCGGTCTTCGGCGGGTCGCACGAGCAAGTTTGAGTGGACCGAGCTGCTGCCTTGCACGACACGACTTGGCCGTAGCAACTGAAGCTTCCGGAGCAACCATTGGGACCGCCCTTGACCCACATGCTTTGCTCGCCTTTGACGTCATACGTGCAGCCATAATCTGTATCCATTTCATTGCAGTCGCTCTGAGGGGGCGAGCCAGCGACCACCATCTGCAAACAAACAAGCCAGTGTACTTTGAGAGTGAGTCCCACGCCCTCAGGGCAAACCAACAACCGACGCAACCGCCGCACCTTCATCAGGGCACATTTCGTTGTAATTTCATCTCTGTCCTGCTTTGCCGTCGTCTCCGCCTGCAGGATGGCTGCCACAGCCGCTTCGGCAGCCTATGCACGACAAAAGGTTAATGCCTGACACCGTGACTTTTCAGCGACATGACGTTGCGGTAGCCACACCTGAGTGGCTACATTTGTTGAGTTCACTGGCACCTCGCCGTGCTGCTCATAATAAGCCTTGAGCTTGGCCATCAAAGCCTGTTGCGCGTTCGCGGAGTATTGTTGTAACACATGGGCACGCTCCCATTCCTTGGCTCGAACTGCTTCAGCCAGCGAGGTCTAAGTATTGCGAACAGCGAGCGTTACATTGCCTCACATCCTTCCGTCAATTTACGTGATTGGCGTCTCAGAACAGGTCTCACCTGTAACTCCATCGCTTTTCTGATTTGCTCCATTATGAACACCAACACAGTTTTCTGCTGTTCAGTTGTTCGCGGGTCGTGCCATTTTCCCTCGTAAATCTTCAGCAGGGCGAGCAGTGGATCGGTGCTGGGACTAGGCAAGGCAGAATGGCTATCGGGTGAGCAGTACGCTCTTAAAAAGCAACGAATAAACGCGCGCGCTTACGATGTGGACACTGGAGAAAGTGCACCCGATGTCTTCATATCTGTCAAAGTCCCCAAGCTGTCAAAGCATGCATACAAGTTAGAGACAAGGAAGCACAATGCATTACAATGCGCATGTTGGAACGAACATGTCATTGTACGTCCGCTGTAGCTCAGTCACGCTGCACTCGGGTTCCGTAGACGTCGCGTTACACTTGGTGCGGGACTTGAATTTACTCTCGACAATAGCGTTCAAGTCGTTCTGCCAGCATTCAAACACGCAACGCACACAGTTTCGTTGACTCCAAACGGTTTTCTCGCGGTGCTGTGCCGTGACACGCCAGGGAATCGATGACTACTTACGAAGCTCTTTTTCATGGCTGCGGCACCTTTGTAATCCTTAGCAGTGGCGGCATCGTTCTCGAATTGAGACAACAGAGTAAGTTTCTCTTTGGATTTTGAATACAAAGCGTCAATTGCCTGTGACACAATTACACGACACAGGGATGAGGTAATGCGAGCAGTCCCGAGCAGGTCAGGCACTGAGGGTCCTACGCACCGCCTCGATCTCAATCACGTTTTTCAGGCTGACGTATTCGCCATCAAGTCCGCGGCCCTGTAGAAATATCAGCACACAATAGATTGAAAGGTTCGATCGCAAATGCAGCTGACGCTCGGAACTGTGGCAACGCGAACCTGGCTAGCAGGATCGGCAGCGGCCTCACGGTCAAGGCGCGCCACCGTGAAGCCGGTGACTTTCGTCGTGAGCTGGTTCAAGCAAGCACTATCGCCGGAGCACGACAGCTTGAAATACTTCTTAGCTTGGGCAAGTATCGTGTCAAAGTTCTTCTTGTTCATTGTTGAAGAGAGCGCCTGCGGAGGATACCAATTTCGACAATAACGAGTAAAAAACCCTGCACAGGTTGCATGTCTCCCCAAAAAACAAAAACTGCTGCCAAGATAAATAAACTCCCCGTACCTGGGCTTCATCAACATTCCCGATACATTTTTTGAAGTCTTCGGCGCTTTCTTCTTTCAGCTTTTTCATCTGAACAGCTAAAGTCACTTTGTTCTGTGCATCTGTTGGTAGCAGGGAAGCCTGCTCGGTCCCGCTTCGCTTGAGGAAGGCGGCTGCAGTTGTATCGAGCGCGCACACGGTAACGGCGAGCACCACGCAAATACGCATCAAGGAAGCTGGCATCTTTTACAGTGATCCTTTCCCGACGACGGAACGGGGTCGGGGAAGCAGGACGTGTGCGTGGGACGTGTCTCGGTCCAAAATACTCACGAAACAGTCTTCATTGCGACGGCGTCGCTATGCGTCGTTGGTTCTGGTGTGTTGGGTCGCACGTGCACGCCAGGGGCCCGGAAATTTCGAAGAAAACACGAAAGTCGACGCACGCACACAAAAACAAATATGTTGTGGCACGGTTCGGTGTCGACTGCACGACTATTCCTCGCTTGCTTTTCAGACGCTGCCACTGGTGTGCGCACGTGGTTCAGAGTCCCTGCACAAACGCTGCTCTACGACATTTATGTTTCTGCGCGCTTCGCAGTCCTCCGTACTCGAGTACATAATGTTTCTCACGAACAACATGCCCTCGTTGCCTCTACGTGGCAGGAACGTAATCAGTCATACACCGTCCGTCCTGAGCCCGGCCCGGGCCGGCCCGGCCCGACTTCACACCACGAAAAAGGAGTTCGAAGTGCGACGAACGAACGAACGAACGAACAAACGAACGAACGAACGAACAAAGTCAAAAGTGAAAGCCACAAAGATTCTCTTTCATTGTCTCACTCACTCACTCACTCAGTCGTTCGAAGCACCTAAAACCTCAATCTACCTCTCAAGTGACCTTCATTGTCAGTGCATTACTGCGACGTTCTCCAACTGATTGGCCCTGTATGAACGAACGCTGAAGCTAACCACTTTCGGCTCAAGTGAGTTCGATAATGTACCACTGACAGTGATCATGCGTGAGTGATTGAGTCACCATTAAATCGAATCCCTGAGCCATCCACTCGCTCACTCACACGCCCACTAATCAGTCAAGTGGCCGTGGTGGGTATGTATGCATGTCCGTGGGCTGTGTGTGGGTGGGTAAGGGAGGGAGGGGAGGGGGCGAGGGGGCTGCCTTCCTTCCTTCACACTGATGAGCACTCAGTGAGCGGCAGCGGGCTGCCTATAGTTGTGGGCACCTGTGGGGGTGAGTTTGAGAAATAAGATAGCGCGGAAATGGCAATGTACACTTCTGCTATATCACAATTAATACTACGGTGGTTTACTGTAATAGATATGACAAAGATGTAACTGTACATTACCATCAGCCCAGCGCTCTGCATTTGAACCTAACTAAGGCGCCCTGCTCAGTGTCCAATAATTCAGCTTTCCGTGATACTTTTAGTACAAAGACCCGTCACAGTTAACGCACTTTACATTCACAAGCTGCGTACGGTCGTACTTTTAGTACTACGTTGTTGTGTGGGGTTTATAAGGATCTATTCACCTTTAGACGATGCTGCTGTACAGTACAGTACTCCCGTAGCTCAACAGGCTAGAGTGCGTCCTTACCCTACTTGCCGATTTTGGCCAATGGTCAAATTGCAATCTTCAGGACGAGATGTGGGTTCGAGTCCCACCAGGAGTGAGCGAGTGAGTGAGTGAGTGAGCGAGAGTGATCCATTCATTGGAATTTTTTTTGTGTCGATTTTTTGTGTCGATTTTTTGAGTCGAATTTTGTGTCGCTTTTTCGTCGATTTTTCGTCGATTTTTTCGTCGGTTTTTTCGTCGGTTTTTTCGTCGGTTTTTTCGTCGGTTTTTTCGTCGGTTTTACTCAATCTCATTTGTCGGTGTTTGACTTCGTCCTGGCCCTCCCTCTCTCCCAGACAGAGCCCGGGGCATTTCAATCGAACATCGGCGACGGTGGCTACGGTTCTCTATTGGACCCGCTCTCGCGGCTCATTTCGTCCCTTTTCTTTTTGGAGCTTGGCAACGACTCTGACCTCTGACCCATGAAAGTTTGAGCACCACCATCACACCATCACACCATGCATGGCGTGAATTGAGAATTGACTCAATCAAGACATGGTTGGGGAATGTATTATTTATGCATGTCTTGCCACCATTTGCGCGGCATGCGCAAATTAATGCAATTCTTCCCGGGCACAGTTTGAAATGTTTGTGGTCGGAAGGAAGGAACGAATGAACGAAGGAAGTGGCGGGATTTTGTTTGGATGTGGGGTTTGGCGTGTTGCGTGCTGTTTGTTGTTGGGTTGGTGCCGTGGTGTTACTTACTTTACGTGTTGGTGTGGTGGTGTTTCGTTGCGATTATGTCGGTGACGATGGATATTTGATTGCTGCCTTCGTGAATTGTGGTTGTTGGGGTCATATCTGCGGTGCTGGGAATGGCGGTGGAGTGGTGGAGTGGTGGAGTGGTGGTGGTGGTGTCGATGGCGCCAGTGAATGATTGATTGTGCGATGGCATGTCTTGCTGCGTTGTGAGTCAGCTACAGACGCTTTGAAGCTAGCCCTCGGTGCACTTGTATCTGTTTCAACTCAAGACATAAGGTAATAGGCAACACAAACAAATCAGGTATGAATTTGTTTCAGTGACTACTACTGCTTCAAAGTTCAGCGTTAGAGGCGTTCTTTGATTTGCACATCAAGATGGGACGTTCTCACAGATATGGTGTCGGTGCGGCGTCTAGCAATGCACCAGTTACACCGCTGTCCACCCCGGCACGGCGGTCGGCTGAAGTCGTTCCTGAGGATGCGAATGAATCTGCGTCGCGTCCACGCACAAATGACGACGACGCTACTGAACGCGGCGAAATCCAGGCGGCAATATTGGAGCAGTTCCGTGACACTGCTGCTGATGGCGCGTTAATCGACGAGCTTCCCAACGCAATGACAGTCGGTGGTCGTGACACAGCGGGCGATGAGGTTGTTTGGGACGCTATTGCCTTTAATGACCGCGATGCCATTGCGGATTCACGCGTGTTGGGACTTCAGCGCTCTTCACAATCCCTGAACGCTGCACCATTGCTGCGTGTCGAACAAGAAGCCGACGTGGCCACACCCGTCGCCATGTTTCTTAAGTTTCTCCCTGTGGACTGGATGAAACGCCGAATGTTACCTGCTATGTCACAGACCGCGGTCGTTGGTGGCCAACCGCACACATTCTCATTTGCCGAAGTCTTGGAACTCCTTGGAGTCTTGATGTATTTCGCTATGTTCCATCACATCGACAAGTTTACTGATCTTTGGAGCACTGCTGTGGATAATTGTTTCCGGCAGATCCCCCATCCCATGGCACGCAATGGCGTGGTTCGTGATCGCGTGCTGAGGACGATGAGGTACTTTGGATGCATTTCCCCAAGTGAAATGGATCACAATCATCCAGCCAAAGGATTTATTCAATTAGTTGACGCCTTCAACACGCACTGGCAAAATGTGTTTCGACCTGGTCCCCGTTGTTGCTTGGACGAGTCCTGCGTGTCCAGTGGAACTCCAAGAGACTATCTTCGGGTGTGTTTTGTTTGTTGACGAAAAGCACCGATCAAAACTGACAAAGCGCGTCTTCCTAAATTTGCTTGTTGCCGAACAGATCTTTGAGCCATCGAAACCGGGAGGACCCTGGTTGTTCATGTTGCACACCATGGCCTGCGTTCAATCCAACGTTATTTTTTGGATGGAACCTGTTCTCCCGAAACAATATTCCGAAAAATACACCCATGTTCAACGAGAGTTTGAAGACACTAAGTTCCCAATGTCACAGAGAACTTGTGCCCTGATGTTGCGAGCCACAAAATCGATCTGGAATTCCCATCGACTGGTTGTTCACGATGCTAAATTTTCAGGAGTCGCTGTGATGGCTCTCCTCAGCAAAAAAAAGCTGTATGGCATTACTCCACTGAAGCCACGAGACACCTATTACGCAAGGGCAACGCACGCTGCTGAGCTTAAGGAAGCGTGCGAATCACTTGCTATTGGTGAATTCGCAAGTCGGAAAGGGACTTACATTTTGCCCGCATTGGACGACATCAATGCCTCTCCAATGCCAATTACGATGTTCGAATTCGCGTTGCAAATGCCCAAACACACGCTCATGCTGCTCGCCACGGCCGGCGACTTGCGCAGGAGTCTGAGGACAAAAGTCACGTACGTGTCGCAGGTATCATAACATTTGACGACAATGTTTGCTCACATACATGTGTTGCCTTCACCAGATACGATGCAGACAATGGCCAAGTCCATCGATTCGATCATCCAAATGTGTTTGAACTGCGCAGTCAATGTGGTCACGCCGTTGATGACAATAACGATATTCGATCTAGAGCAGGAGACCTCGCGCTAGCGTGGAAATCCAAAACAGTATCGAACAAGCATATGATGGCGTGCTTTGCCACAGCGGAGGCCAACGCTCTGAAGTATTGGAACTATCTGCACCCGACATCCCAGCTAACGAAAGCAGCGTGGCGGAAAGCACTTGTCCCTGAACTGCTAACGGCTGTGCGGCAACAAAAAAACAATGACATGAACGATCGAGCACCGTCGCGGAAAGCACGTGTCCCTGAACTTCTAACGTCTGTGCGGCAACAAAATAACAATGACATGAAAGATGGAAATGACATTGTCAGCTCCAACGACGATCAGGCGGACGTAGACGAAGAAGATCATGCACTCAAGGTGTTTCCATACAAGAATGGGTCCGAAGTCTACCGCATTCAAAAAACATGCATGATGAAGGGTTGCAAAAAACGAGTTACGACGCATTGTGCTTGCACGCCGACTCGAGGCATGTGCCGTTTGCATTTTGGCTGGCATGTAAATCGGCTTACCACTGGCGGTAATCGTGTTCGTAGGAAGTTAGTGTTGAAAGTGTAAAATTTCAAGCAGTTGTATGTCTTTGTGACCTGTATTCTCCGTGTCGTGCTTCCTTTCTTTTTCTTCTACGCTGTGTCCATGATGCTTGCCATCACAATTGTATGAGCACAGCTACACCGCACGCTTCCGATCACCCTGTGACTGTAATGACATTTTTGCTGGTTGACAACACACGGTACACGCCACTCGATAAATTGTAAACTTGTAATATTGTGTGAAGAGAACCTCGGCGGCAGCAACTAGGACTGACTGGGGCGGCTATCGTCCCCATCGTTGCCTGGACGCTTTCAACGATGAACTGAGTTTGCTTGGTCCGGACACCTCCTGCAGCCACGCTTTCCTATTCACGGCTGATTTCGGGCGATAGTTGAGGTGGTCGCCACTGCTCGGACGCTGAGTCGGTCCATCCTCTGGCATTTGCAATAAATAACTCAATCAGAGCGCCGTGAAATACAACGCGTGAATGTATCCGATAGGACCTCACCTGTGACATTCCGGAAAACGATCCGTGGACGCCGACTCTTCGAACTGGACGCCCGCGAACCACTCGTCGACGAAACAAACCCTGCTCCGTGCCGTAGAGAGCTGGTTCGGCTGTGGTTGCGGCTGCTGGTGCGACTATTTGAGCTGCTGTTGGAGCTCCTGCCTTTACCACGAAAACTAACTGAACTGGAAGCGTGTGAACGAGTCTTCTGTTTCGAGCCGACCTTTTTGGTCCGCTGTCGCACCATGTATCGTTTTATTACATTTTCGCGAGCGTCAAGGCTCGCTTCAGCAGGCAGTGCCAGAAGCTGCCGCGCGAGCATCGGGTGTGTTGCCTGTCAATAGCAGATGCAGTCGATAAGACGAATGCGCAACGTCAACGTTCTGTCAAAACTTTGAGGCGGAGACACCAACCAAGGTATTGACCACGAATTCTTGAAATCGAAAGTGTCGCTGCAATTGATTACGCCTTTTGGAAGAAGAGGATGATGATCTCAAAGTTTGGCGAGTGACAGGTCGGCTGTTGCTGTCTGGTGCCGTGTACGGCCGGGACAACTCGTCGTCGAAAGTTTTCCTGCAGAAGTTCACATACAGTTGAAGCGTCGGTCACAAGACCGCCAAACTCCAGCAAATGTCACTTACATATGCAGAGGGCGATAGTACACTATGCTCGGCGCATATTGTTTCGATTCATTACATCTGTACATCAGATGGACTGAGAAACCGGCGAAGAACGACGTTGCACACGACGCAAGCGACGCAGCAATACTTACCCTCCATAAATCACCATGCATTTATCGACGAAGAAAGCGGCATGATGTTTGCGTGGGGGAGGAACAATAGAGTCATGGGCGACACGCTGGAACAACGTCGGCGCAGTTGTCACCAGTGGCTCCAGCGGGCACGCATCTTTTCAACCAAACCACAGTGCGCACAAACCTGAAGAAAGAGTGCTTCCGGGTTTCCATTATCGAGTGTTGAAGAAGGAATATGCGTCCAATGCAGCTCTTGGGTGTCCAAAATGTACATTCCATCATCAATGTGCTTCGATCTTCTTCGCACGCCACCATAAACCTGTGTGCACATATCGGTGTACGTCAATGAACGGACAAACAGCCACACGACGAATCCCGATTGCACGAACATAAATGTAACGATCGTCGTTTGGATCCACGATTGCAGTATGACCAGCAATTTCTCCAGGGCCGTGTCCTGTGGGAGATACCTGTCGTTGAACAGTGATGTTAGGACCTGACGCAACGCACCACCAAAGACTCAAAGCCGCCGAGCAGAACCTTGATCCACACGCCTTGCAACTTGGGTGACGCATCGTGGTCATCGGACTCGGGAGCTTCTGGATCAGCGCCTTGTGTTGTGGACAGTTTCAAAATGTGCACATCGGCTGGGGCAAAGTTATGTTGTCTTCGAGGGCTAGAAAACGAAACGGTGCCGTGGGCAGTTGCTCTTAAGTGCGGAGCAACGCCACCAATTAGGAATAAACTCTCGCTAGAAGGCACGTAGCTGGATCGTTCGCATGAAGCAGCAATGAGTCGCCGTAAAGTATGAGATGCAAAAGAATTCAAGCAGCACTCACGTCATTGTATGTCCAGCGCGCGGGCATGGCGAATTGTCTGCAATCATTTCAAAAATCTTTTCCTCGATCTTTGTGTGTGGCTCCAAGCTCGGTGTGTCGTCATCATCGCCTTTCGGACCTATGATTTTGAGTGCCGACCACTCGGGCTCCCGGCGGCGCTGCTTGTCATCCTGGTTTGATGAGGCTACAGCCGACTTCTGGGATCTAACACTCGACTTGGCGCCAATTTCTTCGGAGCGCAGTGGATCAGAACCCAACCCTTGCAACGACACGTAGTGGCAATCAGACTGGAACACATCCTGACGATACAGCGGGTCAGGTCCGCAACCACCAAAAACGACCAAGAATGCGTCGTCGCACCCACTCATCGTCACTCTTGTTAGTGTGTGCCCGCGCCTTGCTGATGGAGCGCCAGAAGGAAACCTGTGCCATGACCTGGTAGCGATGTCAAATCTGAAAAAGTCGCCGAAAATATGTCGTGCAGAGTTGGATGCCGATCCACCGTTTGGATCGTCCGCAAAGCTGCCTTCTCCACCAAACAAATACAGGGAGCCTTTGTCGATTGCGATGGCGTGCGCTGATCGTGCCTTTGGCGCGCTGTCTGAAGACGACTTTGGTGCTGCAAACTTCACATTTCGCCACGTGCTGTGATCATTGCCGCTTCTCCGCGAAGAACCTGTTTCTAGCATTGCGCGCCTGAAGTCGAATTGCACTAGCTTGGCACTCCGCCCACCTTTCCCAGTCAGATCAATTCCGCCGTGCAAGTACAATATCCCTGTCTCATCATCAGCACAGAAGGCGAAGTGCTCCTTCATTGGAGGAATGTAGTTGGTGTCGCTGCCCGGAAAGAGCAGCCAACTTGACTCGGCGGCGTCGAAGTCCGACATTGCGCCGGTTGGTGACTGACGGTTTTCACACACACGCAAAAATCGCCGTCAGAGAAACCACGCGAAAATGTCAATTCAGAGTAGGTTGAGAGCCGAAAGGTGACGCCGTCCATTCCCTTATCATTCACTGTCATAATTCAAGTTTGCGTGACTAGGTGCTTCAACTCAGACTTGACTCGGTCTGCAGAGAGAGATCCTGAAGAGGCTCCTGTTGCACGTCGACCTCGTCTTGGCGTTACATTGATGACCTCAACGCGTGACTCGTCGTCTGTTCGACTCCACTCGATTTTGACCATGACTCTTGATTCCCGGATTGTGGTGCGTTGTGCCATGGTACAATTGCAGATCGTGGATTGCATGGTTGGTTCGTTGGTTCGTTTGTTGTTAGTTAGGTAGGTAGGCAGGCAGGTAGTAGAACGGGGGTGTTTAGATAGTTAGTTAGTTAGTTAGTTAGTTAGTTAGTAGTTCGTAGTTCGTAGTTAGTTAGTTAGAGTTAGTTGGAGCGGTGA
>ENA-OWNT01001400-OWNT01001400.1-seawater-metagenome-genome-assembly--contig:-NODE-1400-length-30789-cov-6.225645_pt1 | contig 30789 bp, 26 predicted proteins | sample MGYA00238136_ERZ651165 | MGnify/ENA primary metagenome ERZ651165 (study PRJEB26861, sample SAMN08777766) | seawater metagenome | isolation source: coastal seawater | place: USA: Florida | collected...
AATTGCGATAATCGGCAAATTCAATGCTTGTTCCCCGTTTGACACTGCGTCGTTCGCCTTTCATGCTGCCGGAACGAATCGTTTTCGCATGGAGCATGAGTGGTTCAAGCCTACGCCGGATTGCTTCGGGTAGTAGCAGATTATGATGTGCAGTCTTATTTGTTTCAGCCATAGAATGCTTGCCTGTGCCGATGAATACTTAGATTGTGTGTACTATGACATAGAATCATCAATTTGTCATGAGATTACGGTCAAAAAACATATCAAGTTTGTGCCCGATCTTCAAATGCGAATCAGGTAGTTACGGGCTTCGGTTAACATGCACACAATATCACGCATTCTTTTCGACTGTTTCGCAGGGTACACGAATTTCTCAACATGTCATATAATGTAACTATGTCAACAGCTCGATAGGTAATTTAATGAAAGTAGGAATACTATCTGATGTTCATGGAGATTATGGTGCGCTAGAAACAACACTCAACAAACTAAAGACGGAACACCAGGTCTCCCGTATCCTGTGTGCTGGCGATCTGGTCGGGCGAGGACCCGAGCAGAATCGTGTGGTTGATTGTATTCGTAAGAATGAAATCATCACAGTACGCGGAAACCATGATGAATGGTTTTACGGCATTTCCGATGCAAACACGGCTTATTTGAAGAGTCTTCCAATTGACTGGAGGGGCAAAATCGGTGGTCGTCAGGTGTTTATGTGTCATGGCAAACCCGGCAATAATATGTGGGGCATGTACCGTGACCATCTCTCCGGGACCTATCTTAGTATGGTACTCAAATCCTTAAAAACCGATGTACTGGTAACGGGTCACACGCATATGCCCTTATTTATGCGCGTTGACGAAGGCATTTTACTGAATCCCGGGTCACTCTATACCTTTGAAAGTTCACGTCAGACCTCAAAAACCTATGGCGTGCTGGATATGAAAACCTTTGATTTCAAGGTATACGTCGCAACACCGACCGGAACAGAAATCGCCGAAATTGAGTACGAAAAATAGGCACTCCGCTTTCCATGAATAAGAAAACCGCTATCCTGCAACAGGGTGGCGGTTTTTTGTTTATCGGATTTTCACCTTATAAAACCACATTTTCCTATAAGATAGACAGACAGGTATACGGGAGAAAAATATGGCAGAAACAGTACGCGGGTTATGGGATAACGACGAAAAAACCTGCTATCGGATTGAATTTTTAGAGGGCTGGGCATGGCAAGATTTCAGTGATATTCATATCAAGTCCTATGCGATGCTCGGGCAAATAGACCGTCGCATTGATTTGATTGTAGTTTTCCTGGGACGTGTCCCGAAAGATAGTTCGATGGGGCATTTGAGTGCCGGAGGCGACCAACCGCCAAATATGCGTCATACTGTCTTTGTCAACTCAACTGATTTAGCGACCAAATTATTTGTAAAGACCATGATTGGTACAGTTGTCGATATGCACGAGTGGGTGGGACCGCATTTTGTTGATTCGCTGGAAGATGCCCGTGCCTACCTTGCAGAGATGGAATCAAAATCAGAGGACGAATAGACTGTAGACAGAGAGCAAGCTCTTCGTGTAATCTGCTTGTTCAATTTTTGGATGATATGCTGACAATCAGGGCTTATGACAGAAAAACACGCACCAACTGAACACTATAATGCCGATTATTTCAAAAAGTGGAATTACGCAGACCGTCCACTCGGGAAATTTAGCATGTACTGGTTTGCCCGTCGCTATTACGCGGCACTGGTCAATCGCTATGCCCCGGCAGGTGATAATTCGCGCAAATTGTTCGAGATGGGTTGTGGCTTAGGCGATTTACTCGGTCTTTTGCAGGATGATTATAGTGTTATCGGTGTAGATTTGATTGCTGACGCGGTTGAACAGGCACAGCAAAATGCCCCGGAAGCCGATATTTCTGTCGGAGATGCGACTGATTTCAGCCGTTTTGAGGATGGCGAATTGAGCGTGGTGGTCGCGCTGCATCTGGTCGAACATCTACCCGATCCACAGGCAACGATTCGCGATATTTATAGTAAATTGCAACCCGGCGGCTTATTCTTATTTGCAACCCCGCATCCTGAATATAGCTTACGTCGCTTCAAAGACCGTGATACTGACGCAATCGGTAAAGATAAAACCCACATTAATTGTCACATTCCCGCAACCTGGAAACAATGGTCAGAAGAAGCTGGATTCACTGTCATCAAACAATTTGGTGATGGTCTCTGGGATGTGCCTTATGTCCCCTTGATTCCGAAGACATTGCAATTTGCGATGTTCGGTTTTCCTGCATTGTTACAGGTCCTGACCCGTACCACATTAACGCCGCTTTCGATGGGTGTCAATCAGATTAATATCGTTCGAAAGGGCAAATAATCATCAGGTGTGACAATCCGTAACCAAACTTAATTCTATACCTGGTAACAATCACTTATACTAATGATTACTTGCCACACTGGAATTGAGTTTGATGTCTGCCACCGTTCGCATCACCCTTCTATATGCTATTTTTGGAATTGCCTGGATATTATTCAGTGATACTGCTGTTAGTGTCCTTTTTGGAGCATCGCCGGAGGTGTTTGCTTACGTTCAGAGTATCAAAGGGATTTTCTATGTGGTAATCACATCCCTGCTATTGTTCCTCCTGATTCAAAATGAGAACCGTCTGCGTGAAAAACGTGAAGCAGATTTCCGCCTCTTATTCACGAACAACCCGCATCCAATGGGCGTTTATGACCGTGATACCATGCAATTCATAGAGGTCAACGCTATCGCAGTACAGGTTTATGGCTATACCCGCGACGAATTTCTGAGCATGACCATCAAAGACATCTATCCATCAGAAGATGTAGATGCCCTGTTGAAACGTCTGGAACAGGGACACCATACGTTCGGGACATTCCGCGAAACGCGCCATCAACTGAAATCCGGTGACATCATTCATGTTGATGTGAATGCACGGGAAATGAAATATCAATCCTATAATGCTGTTTTTGTCAGTGCGATTGATGTCTCGGAACGGGTACAACTGGAAAATGAGCGCATGAAAAATCAAGCTCTTCATGCTGCTCTCAATAAAGAGATTGATGCCCGTGCCAATCGTGACCGCCTGGCGTCAATGGTTTCACACGACCTGAGAACCCCTCTGGCAACGATTATGTCCTCTGCCAGTATGCTGGAACGCTACGACGACCGTTATGATTCAGAGCAACGGGTCAATCACTATCAAAAAATCTTGCGACAGACCAGACAACTCAATGATGAATTCGAAGATATTTTGCTGTGGTTACGGTCGGAAGGGGATACCTCTGCTTTTCAGCCTGTAAAGACCAATATGGTGGAATTTATCGAACCGATTCTGGCAGAATTTGCAATCCCCGCCTATCCCGAACGCCTACAATTTCATCATAGCGGCGAGCGTATTATAGCTGAAATTGATGTGCATTTATTTCATCGCGTAGTGAGTAATCTGGTCTCGAATGCCTGTAAATATTCGCCCGACGATAGCCCGGTTGAGGTGATTCTGCTTTCGGACAATGATGGTCTTGAATTGATTGTCAAAGATAGCGGCATTGGCATTCCACAGGATAATTTTGAGCACCTGTTTGATGCCTTTTATCGAGCGGATAATGTTGTGAACATGAGCGGGACAGGTCTCGGCTTATCCATTGTAAAAGAAATCGTCGAACTGCATAACGGACTTATCACCGTCGATAGTCAAGAGGGGCAAGGCTCAACCTTCACCGTAAAAATTCCCTCTTCACAACCGATCTTATGACGCTATCCAATCGTAAATTGGAAGGCGAGCATCCCGATAACAGCCAGTGTCATGGTCGCGTAAACTGTCACCTGCGGCTGATCTTCCAGAGCTTCCGGTAACAATTCTTCAAAGACCATCCAGATCATTGCGCCTGCCGCCAATCCTAATCCGATAGGGAGGAAGGGACGGAAAACCAGCACAAACAAAAACGCAGGAATTGCCATAATTGGTTGTGGAAGACTACTGAAAATACTCCATCCGGCGGCTTTCCAGACACTTGTACCACGCGGAATCAGCACCAGACTAATCGCCAGTCCTTCGGGGATATTGTGAATTGCAATCGCGGCTGAAATTAATGACCCGAAGCCTGTTCCATCACCCCAGGAGACACCCACGCCAATCCCTTCGGCAAAAGAGTGAACAGTCATCACACCGACAATCAGCAACATGGAAACTGCATCTGCGCCCTGAACCTTGCCGATATGGAAATCTTCATCTTGATGTGAGAATAGATTTTGTGCCAGTAAAACCAGCACCAGCCCGATTCCCATGCCGATAATCAGCTTGATAATCGGGGTTTCCACATTGTCGATTTGAACAGCTTCTATGATAAGCCCGATACTTGCACCCAGCATGAGACCTGCTGCCAGGGCATTACCGATACCCAGCCATTTCTTATCTATATCTTTGACAAATAAGAAGGGAAGCGCCCCGAGTCCGGTGGCAATCGCGGTAATTGATGATGCAATGAAAACTGTCCATACGGATACTGTTTCCACGAAATTCAGCCTTTACTTCTCACGTTAATTTGATTTATATCATAAGTTTATCATTATTTTTAACCTGTGTAAATATAATCTATCATTAGAGATAAATGATGTTTGTCATCACTTTAAACTTTGAGGAAATTCAGGGGATATAAACGGGTGGTTGTGGCTTGACCACCCTCTATTTGCTAGCTGATATACCATTCTGTGACAGGCGGACGTTTGGTCGTTTTTTCGCTTGCATTGCTGCATTGACGCCGGATAAGTGTCAGACGGATGATCGGTTTCGGGTTACTCTGTTTTTTGCATGAACGCCGGGTATATTTTGTCACCTCTTGCATTGTGATTCTCCATGAAAACTATTTCCACTCTCATCATATGACATCCCTTGAGCGATACATAGAAATTTAGTTTTTGCTAAACGGTGCAGAATTTCGTTTTAGAGATTACTAAATTGAACAGAAATATCATAAGTCTCCCGTATAATAGAGACTGTAGATCAGGAGATAGCCCATGTTACGACTCAATTTACCGGATAAAGCCCTGAGCAATTTGCGTTTTGCCTATAGTCCGATGCTGGAACTGACCATCAGTTATCGTGTTTTGCGTGGTAACTGGCAGGAGGCAACGTACTGGCGCTGGCTGGATGAAGCAAAGCGTGCAACCTCCGATACTGCATTTCCATACATGGATAACCTGATAACACCGGGGAAACTGGTAAAAGGTGCGAAACGCTCAATCCCATCAGGCTATATCCCGGATTTTCTGACACCGACACCTTCACAGCCGATTACTGATATTGAAGATGAATTTTCGCGGTTGCAAGATTTAGACCCTGACATTGTCCGTGAGTGTATTCAATATTTGATTTTCCTTGCGGGTCCCAACGATATTCTCTGTGATTTTCTGACCTATCCCCGTGATGGCATGGAAAAACTGATAATTGAATTACGAGAATACTGGAATCGCACACTTGCACATCACTGGAATCGGATGATTGCGGTACTGGAAAATGATATTCTCTATCATTCGCGTGTTCTGACACTCAATGGTATAGGTGGATTGTTCCCGGCATTAAATGATCTAATTGGCTATGATTCAGGGACAGTGACAGTCGATTGGTCGCGTAAGAACTGTGAATCACGTCATCTTGAAACACCACAGGTCGAGCAACCACACAAGCCGGATAAAATTCTGGATGTTCAGGGGGATCAATTTAATCTCGTTCCGGTGATTTTTGCGGCAAATGGGATTTATTTTCAGGTGGCTGAACCCTGGTTGCCGATGATTCTCTATACGCCACGCGGGGCAGGTCTCTGGAATTATGAAACACCCGAACCGATGGAAGCCCTCGAACTGGTGATGGGAGCGGGCAAGTCACGGATTCTGATGGCACTGGAAACACCCTTCAGCACCGGGGAACTGGCACGCAAACTGTCACTGACATCGGGCGCAGTGTCGCAGCAACTCGGGAAGTTACATCAGGCAGGGTTGGTTGAATCTCACCGCAGTGGCAAACACGTTTTCTATCGGTTATCGCAACGCGGAGCGCAACTGGTTAGCCTGTTTTGTTAAGTTAGTGCCGGGTTATGAAAATTTGCCTGTTTATCAGGGAATAACAGGGAGATATTTCTCTAAAAATGGCGATTTGCGTTCATTTTCAGTTAGAAACATTTGCTTCATCTACTGTGAATCAGGCTCTGTGATAGGATGCAGTTGTTAAGGTTCTTGCCTTGAGGATAACATAGAACAGGCAAGCGGTGCGGAGCATATGACCGTTCATATCAACGTTGATATGAACGCCTATTAATCAAGAAAATGAACACACACAATTTTGAAAAATAGTCATGAAGCATGTCACTATAAGCTTGTATTTTGAGCATATAGAATGTTGCAGATTAAAACTTAAAGAGGGAAATAAGCGTAGGGGAAGGTCGCCGTGCCTTCCCGTTTCTCAATCGCGGGAGCGCACAGAGGCACTCCCCTACACCGGATCTATTCTGGATTTGTGACTCAGATTTTTCTCCCTATTTAAAAGGTAAAGAGCATTATTCGGTACAACCACAAGATAGCGTGGTTATGTTTTTTCGCCCCGGACAGGCAGAAGCCTGTCCCTACAAAAACCCTTGTGACCAGTAGGGACGCGATTCTTCGCGTCCGTTTTTTACATATCAAGTCGTCCACGCTTTTCTGTGGTGCTACCCATTATTCTATCCCTGATACAAAATCTTTATATCTTTTCGGGTCGTTTACTAGATATAAATCGTGGCGAAGAACATGCACGCAAGCAATCCACCTAAATACACAATGAACAGGAAAATATGCCGGACGACACTGTAGATACCGCTCTGTGCGCCGAATAATGCTCCCATAAACGGACTGAGCAGCGCGGAGATACCGATGATACACACAAAGGGGAACATGATAGCGCGATTTCCAAGCTCAAAGGGCAGGTCAGTCACGTTAAAGAGCATCGCTAACCCGGTGACAAAAAATGCGAAGAAAAATCCGGCACTCATGAACAATCCCCAGCAACCGCCGATGAGGGCTTCACGCGCTTCCCCGAAAATGCCACCGACACCACCTTTACCACCGATGATGTTTTCAATTATCTCAGTCATGTTGAGTGTCCTTTAGTACAGCCTGATTCGACATAATACCTGTTTTACCACAGCATCGCCGTGAGGACAAAGGAAATGCCTTATAAATCCCCATTTCGGAAGCGTTTGCCCACCAGTGTAAGAGAAGGGTAGAAAACCAGTTCCGGTAGATTATCGCGGCTGAACCAATCGGCTTCATCGGCATCATCATCAGGGCAGAGGTCACCGCCTGTAATCGTCACATGATAGGCAATCACAATATTCGCCAGTCCATGATCTTTTTTCGGGAAGACTTCCAGTAAACCGGATACTGCTCCGATTAGACCTGTTTCTTCCTGCAATTCACGCAGAACAGCATCAGCAGGGTCTTCATCATGCTCGACAAAACCCGCCGGACATGCCCATTTGCCTTTTCCGGGACTGATGCCGCGTTTGATGAGCAGCACTTTGTCATCCTGTTTGACGAAAGCCAGCACTGCCACTTTCGGGTCAAAGTAGAAAACAAAATCGCAATCGGGACAAACCGGGCGTTCGCGTCCATGATGATGCTTGAGTACCAGTTTACAGCCGCATCCCGGACAAAAATTGGCGACCCGGCTCATGGTTGTAATTCCTGAGCCAGATTTTGCATCGCCTGACGGAAAGCCTGAACCAGAGACAGCGATTCTTGTGGTTGTGCTAATTCGTTGTCCCCATCTGTAGCATCATCTTCTTCGACACTATAGCTCTCAGCTTCATCGAAATCGACAGCTTCTTCAGTTGATTCTTCCTGGACTTCTAATGCCGTCGTTTCAGACACATCTTCGACAGCCACTCCTGCTACTGCTGGCTCAGGAGTTCCCGTCGGGATGGGCGTTCCAGTTGGCATGGCAGTTGCTGATGGTAAAACCACCGCGTCGACATTGGTATTCGCTATATCCGGTGCAACAGGAGGTTCATTTTCTGTCTGTTCATTGGAATTGGAATCTGCTGCGCTACTAACCGGAGAGACACCATCATCAGCATCTTCCTGTACCGCTGATGGCTCAACCCCTGCACCACTACCGCCGATCACCTGTGTTGCATTCGGGTCAGCATATTGTGCTGTGACCAGTATCCGTTGTGTGGCAGTTATTCGGAATAGCTGGGTCAGGGCTGTCGCAGTCGCTTCAATATCTTCCGGGCTAACCTGCTGGTCGGCAGAACGTGAAGACGCCGTATCAGCCGGAGCATCTTCGCCTTCTTCGCTATCACTCATAGTAACGATATCAGCTATATCATCGTCACCGTCATCAGATTCGACCTGTGGTTCAGGCGCTTGCCCGGCAGCGTCTTCTCCTGTTGCTAAACCACCGGTTGAGCTTGAGCCACCCGTCGTACTGCTGGATGATGTTTGATCGGTCGTGCTAACCGAAAATGATAATGTCTGTGCTTCTTCGACCGGTGCTTCATCTGTCAGTGCGAAGGCGACATCGGCGGCATTTTCTGCTGAATCACCACCTGTGGTAGCGAAATTTCCACCGGAAAGTTGTGGCAAAATAGCAGCAACACCGATAATCACAATGACAATCGCAGCAGCCGACGCAGTCAGCCAGAGATTGCGGTTTTGCATCGGGATAACTTTTGGCGATACAGTTGCTTTGACATCTTCTGCCGAAATAGTGAAATCACGCGGCGCTTTCAGCGTCGGCAGGGCATTCATCCACGCCACAGTTTGACGCATTGCTGCCAGTTCGCCCCGCAAAAATAGATCAGTCTCCAGACGTGCTTCAAGAGCGCGTTGCTCCTGTGTTGTCAGCATCCCATCAAGGTAAGCGGACAGCAATTCAGCATCGCGTTCGGAGAGTTCAGGTTGTCGATTCGGGTTCAATTTCTCAGTCATGTTGTGTTTTAGATACTAACGGTAATGTTGTCTTACGATTCCTCGCAAAATTGTTTTGTGTTATGACGCAATAATATCTTCAATTTTAAATACGGAGATGTAGGGGAGTGCCTCTGTGCGCTCCCGTTAATTTTGTATCGGGAAGGCACGGCGACCTTCCCCTACACTAAGTTCCGTATTTTATTTTTAATCTTCTGCGTCTCATGAAAGGATGAGTCTCTTCAAAAATTACTTACTCATCACTGGTAAGACGAAATTCATCGGGTAAAAGTTCCTGAACCGATTGTAAACATCGCCGGACGGCTAATCTGGCACGGCTCAAACGCGATTTTACAGTGCCCAATGAGGCATCGACCATATCCGCAATCTCTTGATAGGCGTAGCCTTCCACGTCACTGAGAACAATCACCATACGTTGATCGTCATTCAGGGCACGGATACAATCCTGAATCGCTTGATTAAGGTCGGCACGTTGGGCTTCCTGTTCGGGATTGGGTGAATCAGCAGCGACTAATGGCTCATCATACATGTCACTGCCGGGCATTTCTTCCAGATAATCCTGTGGACGACGTTTCCGTTTGCGGAGTTCATCGTAACAGGTATTGGTCGCGATACGGGCAATCCACGCACGGAAATTCCCGCCGCGAAAAGTATCCAGCTTACGATAGGCAGTGAGGAAGGTATCCTGTGCGGCATCCGATGCACTGTTGCTATCGCCCATGATGCGGTAGGTGATAGTAAAAACGTAATCCTGAAATTGAAGCACCACCGCATTAAAGGAGTCAATATCTCCTTTTTGTGCCAGCGCTATGAGATTGTCGAGTTGATTTTCTTCGCTATCCGGCATTGACTTTTTCAATGGTAAAGGCTAGTATTTACAAGCTCAAGTTCACACTTGAAGTATTGTTTAAAAATTGAGAACAATTAATTTTGGCGGAGTAGCCCAATGGCAGGAGGCGAACGACTCAAACTCGTTACAGTGTGGGTTCGAATCCCACCTCCGCTACTAAAAAATCAGGTATGTCACCTGATTTTTTGTTTTTAATGTGCTTTGTAATCCGCGCTTATTATACACAAGCTCCGCAGATGTCAATAAGCCCTGTTATCCAATAATTTCAACCTGAGACTCTTTCGGGCACGACACATCATGCCCCTACCTGAAAATACTTTGGAGAGTAGGAGTTTGGCGTGCCAAATCCTTTATTGATGTAATTATCAACAAATAGTGTGTCTGCGTTTATAACACAACTGTAAGGTTTTTTATCGCACAAATGTTTTGAGTCAGGCATAAATTGTAGTATAATTAATGTATCTGTGACTCAAATAGGTAAAGCCTCATGCGTACTTATGAAGAATACCACGAAATCCTGACTCTCTGGGAGAAAGAACAAAATAAGAAGAAAATATCCCGCATAACAGGTATCAATCGTGCAACTATCAGGGATTGCATCAACAAATACGGTAGCGTTGCCGGTTTAGAAAAGTATCGACAAGAAAATGTTGAAATTGTAGGTGAATCAAGTCTTGTAGTTGAATTGAAAAAACAGGATGACCCTGAAAATTTACATCAACATTATGCTTATTTATTCGGATTATATTTAGGCGATGGCTGTATTTCTAAAATGAATCGTGTTCACCGCTTACGTATTGCCCTCGATATGAAATATCCTGACATTATTCAATCAGCAGTTGATGTACTTGAAACCTTGTTTCCTGATAACCAGATAGGCATTGTGGATTGTATAGGTTGTGTTAATGTTAGCTTGTATCATAAGTATTTGCCTCAGATTTTTCCGCAGGATGGTGATGGTAAGAAACATGACCGGGACATTATTTTAGAAGATTGGCAGCAATATATTGTTGATGACTATCCCTTAGAATTTTTCAGAGGTTTATACCATTCAGATGGGAGTCGCTCACAAAATATCGTGAATGGCAAAAATTATCCACGCTATATGTTCTCCAATTACAGCGATGATATTCGCAAGCTATTCACAGATACAACCGAAAAATTAGGTTTAAGTTGGACAACCGCCAATGCCCGTAATGTCGCGATTTCCCGCCGTGAGGATGTCGCCTGGCTGGATGAGCATGTCGGTGAAAAATCATGAGTACTTACAATCGCTATTCAGAGACAGATTACCGGAAAATGCTACAGGTTTATGAAGAGTGCGGGGGCATCAACGAGACCGCACGCATAACCAAATTTCCGACGACAACTGTCCATCGCGTGATTAAACAGTATCAGACAGTTGCCCGTTTTGATGACGAGTTTGAGGGAGCCTCAAATCCTGATATTCTCCCTATGCTGAAAAGCCATATGCGCGAATACCAGCTTATGCGCTTTCATTATGCGTATATGCTCGGTATGTATCTCGGTGATGGGCATATCAGCAAAACCAAATCTCACCGCGCTCACCGTATTATGATTTTCCTCGATAAGAAATACCCCCGGATTATCGAACGTTGTCAGCAGTCATTAGAAACCATTTTCCCCGGGAATTCAGTTGGCATTGTGGATAAAGATGGATGCGTTTCTGTAAATTGCTACTCACAGCAGTTACCCGTGATTTTCCCGCAACATGGCGAGGGCAAAAAGCATAATCGCGAGATTGTCCTGGAAGAATGGCAAGACAAAATTATCAATCAATTCCCGCTCGAATTTTTCAGAGGCTTATATCATTCGGATGGGAGTCGCTCACAAAATATTGTGAAGGGCAAAAATTACCCGCGTTATACCTTTTCTAATAATAGCGATGATATTCGCAAGCTATTTACCGACACCGCCGAAAAATTAGGTTTAAGCTGGACAACAGCCAATGCGCGTAATGTCGCGATTTCCCGCCGTGAGGATGTCGCCTGGCTGGATGAGCATGTCGGAGAGAAGTCATGAGTAAATATGACATGAATCTAACACCAGAAGTCGATTCAGTAGATGTGCTGGTTCTCGGTTATAACAAAGGTGAGAAGTTAATTTTGCCCATATCAGATCGTTTTGATATTCATAGTACAACGCATATATCTGAAAAGCGTGTAGTTAATGCTATTGGGGATTTATGGAGAAATCTAGCACCCGGGGAACAGGATCGATGCCATATCCCGCCCTATGGTTTGCGTTTCCATCAGGGTGATACAAAAATTTTAGAAGCATCAATCTGCTGGGAATGCAATAATATCTGGATAACCTTACCGGATGGAGCTGCGGGTTATTCATTTGATGGCAAATCAGAATCTGCTCAAAAATTGCTTCGTTTACTCCGGTATTTGTCAGGAGAATATTTAAAACATAATCCGGGGACAGCCTTATCGCTTGATGATTATCTGTAAATGTCGGTATGAGTCTGTACGGAACTTCCTTTATGCTGATAATCTCTAAGCTGTGATAATCAACTTAAAGGACAGCCTTCATGCCTGAAAATTTTAATTTCCCCCGCACAACGCCGGAAGAGCAGGGCGTATCCTCTTCTGTCATTCTCGATTTTGTGAATGCTCTGGATAACAGTCAGCAAGAAATTCACAGTTACATGCTCGTTAAAAATGCTCATGTGATCGCAGAGGGCTGGTGGTCGCCTTATGCTGTCGATATTCCGCACATGATGTTTTCTCTCAGCAAGAGTTTTACTTCAACAGCAGTCGGCATGGCAGTCGATGAGGGTTATTTCACTGTTGATGACGCTATTTTGCCATTTTTCCCCGATGCCACTCCCGATACAGTCACCGACAATATCGCAAATATGCAGATTAAGCATCTCTTGACCATGTCTACCGGGCATGAAGAAAAATCGTTTCCGTTCATGTACAGTCGTGAGGATGGCAATTGGGCAAAAGGATTTTTCGAAACACCTGTTGTCTATGAGCCGGGTACACATTTTCTCTACAATACCGGGGCAACTTACATGCTCTCGGAACTGGTACAAAGACAAACCGGGCAAACACTCACCGATTATCTGACGCCGCGCCTGTTTGAACCCCTCGGGATACAAAGCCCGGTCTGGATGCAATCGCCTCACGGAATTGATTTAGGTGGCATCGGATTGAATCTCGTCACAGAAGATATTGCCCGCTTCGGTCAACTTTATCTACAGAAGGGCATGTGGCAGGGGAAACGTCTCCTCAGTGAAGCGTGGATTGCAGCAGCATCTTCCGCGCAGGTATCAAACGGTAGCAATCCCGACAGCGATTGGGAACAGGGTTACGGTTATCAATTCTGGCGATGCCGTCATGGATTGTATCGTGGGGATGGGGCATTCGGACAATTCTGCATCGTCATGGATGAGTATGATACCGTGCTGGCTATGACCTCGGCGGCACAGGATATGCAGGAAGTGATGAATATTGCATGGGATATTTTGTTGCCCGGCTTAAAAAATGGTGCTTCCTCAAGCGAGACAACCGTACACAACGCACTTGTAGAAAAATCCGAAAATCTCGCATTGTTACCTGTAACAGGACAGTCAACATCAGCAATTGCAGAGAAAATTTCCGGCAAAGAGTTTCTCACGGAATCGAATGCACTCAATATCGAAAAACTGACATTTGAATTTACAGGCTCAGAATGTTGTCTGACGTTCAAAATTGGTGAGGATAACGAGGGCATTACAGCAGGTTATGGTAAATGGATAGAAGGGCAGGCATCCTTTTTTGATGAAATCTGGTTGAGCGGTTCATTGCCCTTGCTTGCGGGTGGCGCATGGCAAAGCGAAAATACTTATATTATGCAGATTCGACTCTATAAAACACCTTATATCTACACGCTGACCTGTGATTTTGAAGGCGATAGTGTCACGCTAACGATACAAATCAATGTCTCTTTAGAATCCACCGAACTGCACTCGCATGTCATAAATGCAAAATTATCATAGTGATTGTTTAATGGATTTGGCATGCCAAACCCCTACCATTTGATTTTTCAGGTGGGGGTATAACCTATTATGCCTTTTGTTATCATACACCCCTATCTATTGTTACTGTAACATTTCCTCATAGTTTACCCCTATATGATTACATGAATCGCTTGCAGAGCACTTTTAACCGTCAATTTAGCGGTTTTCCTGTGAAAATGGACTAATTTGTCAAAATTTTCTTTGCCATTTCCTTGACAGTTAGCCAACTTTACAGTATATGTTATCTTGTAACGTTATAAATGTTACAAGATAACATCGGGTAATATGGTCGCTGGAACAACAAATATTATTCTGATCATACCCGCAATCAATTTAGTTTTAGTCAATGGCTCCCAAGCCTAAAAATTTCAGGTAGAAAATATCCATGACGAATAGATTACCTTTATTTCTTGCAATCATAGTGCTGATACTTAGCTGGAACGTTATTTCCGCACAAAATCAAGATGTCACACTTCGCGAATTAGCAAGCGACAACGAATTTTATCTGGGTGCAGCCGTTTACACCTATCACCTGGATACCACAGGACATGCTGAAACTCTGGCAGCAGAATTCAATATGCTGACCCCCGAAAACGAAGCGAAAATGTGCGAACTGCAAGCACAACCGGATCGTTTTGATTTCACCCGCATGGATGAACTGGTTGACTTTGCCGAAGCCAATGACATGACAATTCGCGGTCACACACTGCTCTGGCATCAATGTATGCCATCATGGTTTTCAAATGGTGATTATACCCGCGACGAAGCTATTGATATCATGCGCGATCATATCATGACAGTGGTTGGACGCTATCAAGGACGCATTCGCTACTGGGATGTGGTCAATGAAGGTATCGGTGACAACTCGCAAATTCGTGAAACCCCCTGGCAACAATTCATCGGCGATGATTATATGGATTTTGCCTTTCAATTTGCGCATGAAGCTGACCCCGACGCGATTCTCTTCTATAACGATTATGGCGCAGAGGGCATGAATGCTAAATCCAACGCAATTTATGAACTCGTATCCGATATGGTCAGTCGCGGGATTCCTATTCACGGTGTTGGTTTACAGGGGCATTTCACAGTAGGGGATTCACGCAACTGGGTATCACCTTCGAACCTCAATGCCAATATCAATCGACTCGGTGAACTCGGCTTAGAAGTCCATATCACAGAGCTTGATATTCGCCATGCCGGAGACGCCACAGACACTATTCTGTCAATGCAGGCGGAAGATTACTACAGCATCACACAGACCTGTGTCACCAATCAATATTGCACCGCACTGGTAACATGGGGTGTGAGTGACCGTTACACCTGGTTACGCGATAGCAATCTCGGATTTTTTGAGAATCCGGTGGTTGAACCCCTGCTATTCACAGTCGATTACGAACCCAAACCCGCTTATTTCGCTGTCGCAGATGTGTTCCGCGAAGAATTGGGGTTAGAACCTGTTTCAGACATTTCTGTTGAAGAAGCATCTGAACCCGCAATAGTCGTCGAAATTCCTGAACCCACAAGAAGCGATGAAGCACAACTCGCACCGGATAGCTTCGGCGGCGCAGTTTACTATGCTGTATTCCCTGTGAGTATCACCCTGGATGGTGCAATGGACGATTGGGCAAATGTCCCTCGTGTCACAATTGAAGATGGAGCAGTTGTCCCTGAAAACAACGATACAACAATGACCTTCGCTGTGGTTGCCGATGCCGACAATATCTATTTCTTAGCAGAGGTTCAGGATAGCAATATCGTCTACGGCAATTATGAACCTGGTGAATGGTATCGCGAAGATTCAGTCGAATTTTATCTGAATTTATCCGGCGATTTAGAAGCAACTGCTTACCAGGATGGGATTGTGCAAATCGGTATCATGGCGGCTAATCTTGCCTCCGATGACTTACTGATTGGTGGCGGCAATAGCGCACAGGCACAGCTTACTGCGATTGTCGTTGAAACAGAAAATGGCTACCTGGTAGAAGCATCCGTTCCACTTGAAACCGATACCTGGTCAATTACACCCGCGCACCTTGATGTCGTTGGTTTTCAGGCACATCTCAATGGCTCATCCGGCGACGATAGAGACACAAAACTCATCTGGTCTGTTTATGACACCGATGACCAATCCTGGTCGAATCCCTCGCTTTTCGGCGAACTCGTTTTCTGGGATGTCACACAATAAGATTTTTCGGGCAGGAGAATGCCTATTTTCGTAGGGGCGCAACATGTTGCGCCCCTACACCTGACCATAAACTACAAAAAATATTGTTGAAATTTTGAGGAACTATGGAATACACAACATTAACACCCGAACAGGTGCAACACTTCATAGAATACGGCTTTATTCATCTCACCGATTGCTTTGATACGGACTTTGCCGCGAAATCAACTTCGGAAGCCTTTGACCGTCTTGGCTATAGTGAAGATGATCCCTCAACCTGGGAACAGCCGATTATTCACATGACCCGTAGTAGCGAAATTGATGTCAAAGAATTTTCCCCGAAAGTTTATGGTGCATTCTGTGATTTACTCGGCGGGGAAGATCGTGTTAAGCAACCCATAAAATGGGGCGATAGCTACATCGTCAATTTCCAGCTTGGTGCTGACCGTGATTGGGTTGAACCCTCTCCAGAAGCAGGTGGCTGGCATAAAGATGGTGACTTCTTCTGGCATTTTCTTGATAGCCCCGAACAGGGATTACTCGTCATCGTCGTCTGGCGTGATATTGAACCAAAAGGCGGCGGCACATTTCTCGCACCGGATTCAATTAAGCCAATTGCTGAATATCTCAACGAAAACCGCCAGGGATTGCATCCATTTGAAGGCGGATTCGGAAAATTCATTCATGAATGCAGCGATTTCCGTGAATTGACCGGAAAAGCAGGGGATGTTGTTATCATGCACCCTTATATGCTGCACGCATCATCACAGAATCATTCCGGTAAAGCGCGTTTTATCACCAATCCACCTGTTGCGCTCAAAGAACCGATGAATTTTAACCGTGATAATCCTGACGATTTCTCGCCTGTGGAATTAGCTGTCCTCAATGCACTCGGTGTTGAACGGCTCGATTTCCAGATAGAAGGAGAGCGCAGCCGTTTTGATGCAAAAGCCTATCGTGAGGCACGCGCTAAAAAGCAGGAATCGTAAATTAATTTTGTCGCCAATCTGTGAACAATCACAGTTTAGTGAATCATCGAAAAGATTTAGCGGGATAACCAATAACGCTTTCAATGAATGCTAAATCTTTTTGAATATTAACATTAAGTAGAGTCTCGAAAAATTAGAAATAGATGTTTCGTCTGGAGCGGATGGCATAGATGCCATCCCTACAAAAAATGTGTTGTGTAGGGACAAGAGCTGTCTTGTCCGCCGGAAACCAGAATGATCATCTTCTAAAAATTTCAGGACTTCACAATCATAGCATGAGGAGGTGCTTCAAAAAATAGATAACGCACTGTTTCCGCAATAAATTTTTTATATTGATAACGCATTCCTATATGGAGGCTCGCAATGCGTAAATTTTACTTCTTTACATTTATGGTACTGATGCTGGCACTTCTTGGTTCGCCAGCGATGTCACAGGGGATGTATAATGAATCCCCGATGCTTGCCGAACGGGTCGCAGCCGGTGAATTACCTGCTGTTGATGAACGTGTTTCACTGAACCCGAGAGTGATTGATCACTCGGCAGAAATTGGTCAATACGGCGGTAACATGCGCGTCGGTATTGTCGGCAATAACCCTGGCTGGGGTGGTCTCTGGTACATCACAGGCTGGGAAAACCTCGTATCATGGGAACATGATTTCTCCGGTGTTGCTCCTAATATTGCTGAAAGCTGGGAAGTTAGCGATGATGTTCGTGAATACACCTTCCACCTGCGCGAAGGTATGCGCTGGTCAGATGGTGCGCCATTCACAGCCGATGACATCGTTTTCTACATTGAAGACGTGCTCTTCAACGAAGAATTAAGCCCCGGTGGACCGGTAGCTGACTGGCTGCCGTCTGATGGTGCTGAAGACTTCCGCATCGAAAAAATTGATGATTACACCGTAAAATTCATTTTTGCAAATCCATACGGAACATTCCTGTACACCATCCCGCAATGGAATGGTCGTCACATCACATGGTTCCCGAAACACTATCTCACACAATTCCACGCAGATTACAATGAAAATGTTGCTGATCTCGTTGCTTCAACCGATGGTGTAGAAGATTGGGTAGGTCTCTTCAACCTGAGAGCATCCGGTCCAACCGATGATACCAACAATTACTTCAACAACCTTGATCGTCCGTTGCTCTTCCCCTGGATTCCAACATCCGTTCTCGGTGGCAACACTGAAATGACAATGGAACGTAATCCTTATTACTTCAAAGTCGATTCTGAAGGTAATCAACTGCCTTACATCGACATGGTAACAGGCGTTTCCTTCCAGGATGACGAAGCACGTAACCTCGCAATGGCAAATGGCGACCTTGATTACATCAAAGACCCCGCAGGACGCGAATTCTTCTTCGACGCACTTGATTCCGGCGCACCGATTGCGATTACATTCAAGAACAGTGAACAGGGTAATACCAATTCGATTCACTTCAACCTGAATGTACAGGATGAAGGTCTGAACGAAGTCTTCAATGACCTCAATTTCCGTATCGGTATGTCCCATGCGATTAACCGTGCAGAAATTATCGAAATTGTGCATCAGGGACAGGGTACACCGGCACAGGTTGCACCACTCGAAAGTTCACCGCTCTATAACGAACGTCTGGCTACACAATATCTGGAATATGATGTTGACCTCGCAAACGAATATCTTGATATGGTTGCGCCTGAACGCGATGGCGATGGGTATCGTCTGATGCCTAATGGCGAACGTCTGGCATTCGTATTCTCGATTCCGAACTCTGAAGCATGGCAGGGCAACTGGGTATCCGTTGGTGAACTGGTTGTTGGTTACTGGGATGCTGTCGGTGTTCAAGCAACGCTGGATGCTGTAGCAGCAGAAGTCATGACTGAACGTCGTGAACAGAATAACTACGAAGCCACCATGTATACAGGTGAAGGCGGCGCAGGTATCACCCCGATTCTGCAAGAACGTTACTACGCTCCGGGTGACTACGACAGCCTCTTCGGTGTAAGCTGGTTCTACTGGTGGGCAGATGCACAGGAAGCTGTGACAATCGAACCACCACAGGATATTCAGGATTGGTATGCAGCTTATCAAGCTGTTGGTCAACAACCGACTCAAGAAGCACAGATTGCAGCAATGGCAGAAGTGCTTGATATAGCCGCCGACCGCTTCTACGTCATCGGTATCTCACGTCCGGGCGTTGGCTTCCAGGTACGTAATGTACGTCTCGGCAACTATCCTGAAATGTGGATTGCTGGCTGGGGTGAAGGTGTTGAAAAGATTACCTATCCCGAACAATGGTACATCATTCAATAGGAACAGTATCAAAGCCGGTTGAATGATATTTATGGCGGATGATGTGATGCAAGGCGAAAATTAAACACGGAGAAAATATTGTCCTGTGTTCCGTAGGGGCGTAGCATGCTGCGCCCCTACATCAAAATTTATTTCCGTATTTAAAATTCAAAGAACATTGTCTCAACCGCATAAAATAATTACATCAATAAAACAACCGGAACAGATACATCCTATAAAAAATGCGGTGTGTTCTTCACGGGCACACCGCACAATCCGTTATAGAAAAATGGAAGGCAATATCCTGTGAAAAAATATTTATTGCGCCGGGCAATTTATATGCTAATAACTGTCTGGGTAATTACAATTATTTCTTTTATGGTGATTCAACTCCCCCCGGGCGATTATGTAACCAATATGGTTACTGAAATGATGAATCAGGGGTCGAGTGAGATTGACCCGGCTATTATTGAACAATTACGCGATCAATATGGTCTGAATGACCCTGTCTACGTGCAGTATTTTAAGTGGATACGCAACATCGTCCTTGATGGGGACTTCGGTTATTCACTGGCGCTCAGACGGGATGCAAAGGAACTCATTATAGAGCGTCTGCCGATGACTTTCCTGGTCACGTCATCGACGCTGATTTTTGTATGGGTGGTTGCCTTACCGATCGGTGTGTTCTCCGCCGTGAAAAAATACTCTATCGGAGACTATATCGCTACATTTGTTGGCTTCATCGGGTTGGCGACACCGAACTTCCTCTTTGCGTTGATACTGATGTATATCAGTTATAAGTGGGGAGGGAATGCCTTAATTGGCTTATTCTCGCCGGAGTATGCCACTGCGCCCTGGAGCTGGGGGAAATTTATCGACTTACTCCAGCATATGATTATCCCCATGATTATTATTGGCACAGCGTTTACCGCCGGACTTATTCGTACGATGCGGGCAAATTTGCTGGACGAATTGAATCGTCCTTATGTCGATGCTGCCCGTGCGAAGGGACTTTCCGAAACAGCACTCTTATGGAAATACCCGGTGCGCTATGCCCTCAATCCCTTCATCGCAACCATTGGCTGGTCACTGCCCGGTCTTGTTGCAGGTGAAGTTATCGTATCAATCGTACTGAATTTACCAACATCCGGTCCGGTGTTATTTACCGCCTTGATGGAACAGGATATGTATGTCGCGGCAGGTTTCATCCTGGTGCTGAGTTTCCTGACAGTCATCGGGACATTTATTTCGGATGTTTTACTGGCGATTTTAGACCCCCGCATCCGGCTGGCATAAGGAGAGGATAACATGGATATTATTCAAAATGCAGACAACCTGACTGACCCGACCCCCTCTCCGGTAGAAATCGAAGAACAGGATGCTAAAGTTGAGGTTGCTTCACAATGGCAATTGATGTGGTGGAAATTCCGTCGGCATCGTCTGGCAGTCATCGGACTCATTGTCGTGGTTCTATTTTACCTGATTGCGATATTTGCTGAATTTGTTGCGCCACAGGCAGCCGGGACGTACCTTGCCGACTATGTTTATGCGCCACCCCAGCAAATCCGCTTTATGAGAGATGGTCAGGTGGTTGCACCTTATGTCTACGGATACACCTTCGAACGTGATCCGCTCTCATTCAAGAAAATCTTTTCCGTTGATACGGAGACGATTATCCGGCTCGGATTTTTTGTAAGAGGGGAGTCCTACGAATTATTGGGATTTATCCCGATGGATAGACATCTCTTCGGACCCGTTGAAGTCGGACAACCATTTTATCCTTTCGGCGGGGATAATATCGGGCGTGATGTGCTGAGTCGCATCATTTATAGTAGCCGGATTTCTCTGAGTATTGCCTGGGTCGGTGTTTCGATCAGTATGATAATGGGTATTCTACTCGGTGGTATCTCCGGTTTGATGGGTGGCGTAATCGACAATCTGATTCAACGGCTTATCGAAATCACAATGTCGATACCGCTATTGCCTGTCATCATCGCCGTTGCCGCGCTTGTCCCGATAGATTGGAGTGTACTCAGAGTGTACTCGATTATCGTATTCCTGCTGGCAATTACCGGATGGACAGGGCTTGCGCGTGTGGTTCGCAGTAAATTCTTATCCCTGCGTGAAGAAGATTTTGTACTCGCAGCACGTCTCGATGGTGTTGGCACAATGGGGCTGATATTCCGGCACATGCTCCCATCATTTTATAGCCACATCATTGCATCACTAACACTGGCACTGCCCGGCATGATTATCGCAGAAACGGCACTCAGTTTCCTCGGTGTGGGCTTACGTCCACCTGTGGTGAGCTGGGGCGTACAATTGCAAGCCGCGCAGCAAATCAATGTCATTGCCAACTATCCCTGGATGATGATTCCAGCATTCGCGGTGATTATCATCGTGCTGGCGTTCAATTTCCTCGGTGATGGTTTACGCGATGCCGCTGACCCGTATTAGCATTCCAGACTCCTTAGTAGGGGCGTAGCACGCTACGTCCCATTTATCCGGGAGATAAATAAAACGGACACGATGCATCGTGTCCCTACAAATCACTATCGTAGGGACGGCATGGATGCCGTCCGGGGCAAAATTGTTGAAGATGCTTTTTACCTGAAATCTATAAACTTGAGAATGTCATTATGTCGAATATTTTACTCGAAGCAAAAGATTTAAGAATTCACTTTTTCACCGATGAAGGCGTGGTCAAAGCAGTCGATGGCGTTGATTTAACCATTGAACGCGGAAAGACCCTCTGCCTCGTCGGGGAGAGCGGGTGCGGCAAAAGTGTTACCAGTCGCTCCTTCCTCAAAATTATTCACAGTCCTGGCGAAATCGTAAGCGGACAACTGCTCTATCACCAGCCGATGTCCGATGGTTCAACCCGTACCATCGACATCGCACAGATGGATGCGAAAGGCAAAGACATCCGTAAAATTCGTGGCAAAGAAATTTCCATGATTTTTCAAGAACCGATGTCCTCTATCAGCGTGATGCACACAATAGGCAATCAAATCATGGAGATGATTCGTCTGCATACCAATGCCACGAAAGCAGAAGCCCGCGAACGGGCGATTGAACTCCTGCGCCTGGTAGAAATTCCCAAACCGGAACGCCTGATTGATGAATATGCCTTTCGTCTCAGTGGTGGGATGCGTCAACGTGTGATGATTGCGATGGCACTTTCCTGTAACCCGACACTGTTGATTGCCGATGAACCGACAACTGCGCTGGATGTGACGACTCAGGCTCAAATTCTGGAACTGATGCGCTCATTGCAGGAAGAATACAATATGGCACTGCTCTTCATCACCCATGATTTAGGTGTCGTGGCTGAAATTGCCGACGAAGTTGCGGTGATGTATCTTGGACGTGTGGTCGAACAGAGCGATGTTGATACAATTTTCCACAATCCCAAACATCCATATACGAAAGCACTCCTGGAAAGCATCCCTCGTATTGCTTCTGACCGCAGTGAACTAAATCCGATTCAGGGCATGGTTCCGGGTCCATTCCGGCGTCCAAAAGGGTGTACTTTCCACCCGCGTTGTAGAGAACGTGTTGACCAGTGTAAACATATCGAACCATCTGCGACAAACCTGGGTGACAATCATACAGTGCGTTGCCTTTTATACGAAAACGAACATGTAGCCGAAGGGACAGCTTAAGATGATTAACGAAGCACCTATCATGCAAAATCTGACCATGAGCAGTCCCGATAACATCTTAGAAATCCGCGACTTGAAAATGCACTTTCCGATTCGTCAGGGCGTGTTCTCACAGATCACGGGCTATGTTAAAGCGGTTGATGGCGTGAGCTTTTCAATTAAGCAGGGTGAAACACTCGGTCTGGTAGGGGAAAGTGGTTGCGGTAAAACCACCATCGGACGCTGTATCATGCGTGCTTACGATGTCACTGCCGGGCAAATGCTCTATCAGGCAGAAGATGGCTCTGTGGTTGACCTGGCAAGCATCGACGGTCAGCAATTACGTGCCTTACGCAAAGACATCCGCATGATTTTTCAAGACCCGTATTCCTCGCTGAATCCGCGCATGACTGTTTTTGAGAATATCAGCGAAGCCCTGCGTGTCAGTGGTGTACCACGCAGTGTAATGCAGGATAGAGTCTCGGCGATGTTGCGGCGTGTTGGTTTACGTCCTGAATATATGACACGCTATCCTCATGCCTTTAGTGGTGGCGAACGTCAACGTGTTGTGATTGCACGCTCACTGATTACGAATCCCCGTATCATCGTTGCTGATGAAGCCGTTTCCGCGCTGGATGTGTCTGTCCGCGCACAGATACTCAACTTGATGCAGGAACTTCAAGAAGAGTTCAAATTAACTTATCTCTTCATCTCACATGATTTGAGTGTGATTCGTCATATCTGTGACCGTATCGCTGTGATGTATGTCGGCAATCTTGTGGAGAACGCGACCGGGGATGAACTTTTCCGCAAGCCGAAACATCCGTATACGGAAGCCTTGCTCTCTGCGGTTCCCATTAATGACCCGCGTGACAGAGGCAAACGTGACCGTATTCGCTTAATCGGTGAAGTAGCAGACCCATCTAATCCTCCATCGGGTTGTTACTTCCATCCCCGTTGCAGTTATGTCGATGAGCGCTGTTCAATAGACACCCCGCATTCAAAACGGGTTGGCGATGCAAATTCGCACCGGACAGCAAAATGTCACTTCGCAGAAGAACTTGATTTACGCGGTGTGATCAACGATTAATTATGCGGAAAATTGAAAAGGGCATGACCCGTCATGCCCCTACATCCAGAATATAATTATAGTAGGGGTTTGGCACGCCAAACCCTCCGGTGTGCCAAACCCTTATTTCACCAATCATGAATCGGGGGCTTGCCATCGCGCCAATTCCACTCACGGTCATGCAAAAAGCGTACAATGGCTTCTTCCAGAGGCACGTCACGCTCACTATGTTGAATTACCATCTCAGCATAAGCATTCGCTGTTTCAACACCCGGATTATCCAGTAAATCATCCATCAGCGTGAAATAATTCTCCGGTAAATCCTCTGCTTGCTCCAATTGCTTGCGTAACCACTTATGATAAGGATAAATCAGGTGATTGTGTGCCAGCATCAAGCGCGAGCCGAATAACACCAGTTCGCCTGTTGCTTGCGTGAGCAGATACTTATCGCTACGTTTGACCGCTTCTGAAACATACCAGCGCCAGAGCATGATTTGTGAGATAAACGCCCGCATTCGTTCTTCGCGCCCTTCTTCGGGATACGCGCAAATTTGCTCTAAGAGATCGACTATCTCATCGTCATGGCTAAATATGATTTTCGCCTTGAGAAACGCTGATTTTGCCACTTCACTGCCGTGTGAGATGACATCGTACATGAATTGCTTGTTGATATATTTGCCATCGACATAACCGCCTTCATAGGTCGCGATTGTGTTGTCGAAATAGGCAACTTCCTGATTCGCGAGATGTGCTTCATAGGCGGCATCGGTATTCACAATCAGAATATCAACATCCGAATCTGACCGTTCCCATCCCTTTGCAATTGACCCCGCCAGCAATAAGGCGACGACATCTTGATTTGATTTCAGTTGTTCTGCGACTGCATCAAGCGTCTGTTGATGATGTTTGTACATTGTGTAAACTCGCTTAAATCCATCTATATTTTTAAATTTATGTTACGAATTCAGAATCATCTGAATCATATTTTTGCATTTACCTTATCGATTTGCTGGTTCTATCCCGTTTTACCCTATAATTAACGATAGTTTATTCTAAAGTTCTGGAAAATCACTATGCTAAACGACCTCATAAATGCTCATTCCATATATCAGAGAATTCTCGACCTTGTAGCAAAAAACGAGGGTAAAATCACGTATAATGCTGAAGAGCAGTACAGTGCCCTGTATGATGAATATGCACATCTTGGCTATCCTCCCCGGCTGGCTGACACTCTGGTTCCTGAGTACAATTACCTTTATACAGATATTCTTGCAGCCCGTGACTCCGGGGAAACTGAATTCCATATCGACCATTATGACTATATCTACCTGCCACCTGAAATCGGTTTACTGACACAGCTACAAATATTGTTTATCAGCTGTATAAAAGCAGTCAATATACCCGGAACTCTCGTAAATCTGACCAACCTGGACGCTTTATATATTACGCTAAAGGCACTTCCCGGACCTCCAGACTGTATTCAGCGCCTGACCCGATTGAAAATACTTTCATTTCGATATTCTCGCTTCGAAGCTTTACCGGAGTGGATAGGAAACCTGACCAACCTGCAAACACTCATCCTTCAGAAAAACAGCCTCACAGAATTACCCGATAGCATAGGTAATCTAACCAGCCTCGAAACTCTTGACCTTGATGGAAATCAGCTTACACATCTTCCAGATTGCATCGGGAGTTTGACGAAATTGCGCGAACTCAAGGTTAATAGCAATCTTTTAACTACGGTTCCATCTAATATCGGTAATTTGACCACACTCACATTTCTTGACCTCATCGGTAATCAACTAGAATCACTACCGGATTCAATTAGTAACTTGAGTCAACTTAAACGTTTGCTAATAAGTAAAAATCAGTTAACAGAGTTACCGGTATGTATAGCGAATATGAGCTCGCTAGAAATGTTTGGCTTTTCTGACAATGATATTGCTATATTGCCTGAATGGATAGGCAATCTGAACAGTCTTAAATATGTTGCTGCTTATGGTAATGCCATCAGTAAATTGCCCCGGAGCATGATGCAACTTACCCGCCTTGAGAGCATTAATCTATCCAATAATGAATTGGAAGAGCTACCAGACTGGATTAGCGGGTGGGTCAGCATGCAAGTTTTCAAAGTATCTGATAATCGGCTTTCGCGACTGCCGGAATCACTTTGCCAGCTTGAAAAATGTCGTGAAATCTCTGCTATGAATAATCGGCTTACAGATTTGCCGGTTTGCCTGGGCAGTCTGCCGCATTTGCGTTACACATACTTCCAGGGTAATCCGCTTACCGATTTACCTGACCATGTTGACCATACTGATAACCGTGCTGTTCGTGATTGGCTACTTTCAGGCTCAATCGATAGTTCTTCATGAGGCGTTAATTTAAACAGCATGTATCTCAGTTTCGGATATACCTCTATCTGCAAAATGGTAGGGGTTTGGCGTACCAAATCCTCCGGTATGCCAAACCCTGTAATATTAATCCACCCGGACAGGTGTCAGGAATACATCCCCAACGCCGGATTGCGTCTCTGTAATCTCAAATGAATCGTTCAGGCGAATGTCTTCCGATGAACTACCGACCATCACATTAATCTCTCCGCGCTGAACGATAAAATCCATTGCCTGGTTGTAGAAAGCCAGATGCCGCACATCAAGCTCAAAATGTATCCGTTTTGCTTCGCCCGGTTGCAGTGTGAGGCGTTTGAAGCCTTTCAGCATTTTGAGTGGGCGGGTGGCTTCACCAACAGGGTCATTAAGATACAGTTGCACCACTTCATCACCGGGGAAGTCACCCGAATTTTTGACCGTGCAGGAAATAGTCACGGTATCATCAGCAGCGACAGATTTTGCACTCAATTCAAGTTCACTATAGTCAAACGTGGTATAACTCAAGCCATGTCCGAAAGCATACAATGGCGTAACAGACATATCCATATAATCGTGATGCCAGTTACTGCGTCCGCCGGACGGTTTGTCATTATAGAAAATCGGAATCTGACCGACTGCACGCGGGAAAGTCATTGGCAGTTTACCACCCGGATTCACATCCCCGAAGAGTACATCGGCAATCGCATTACCACCTTCCTGACCGGGTAACCAGGCTTCTATAATCGCCGGAACGCTTTCATCGGCACAGCTTAAGACGTAGGGGCGTCCGGTCACACAGACCAGCACGACAGGTGTTCCTGTAGCATGAATCGCATCGAGTAGCGCTTGTTGAACACCCGGTAAATTCAATGTTGCCGAGTCAATTGATTCCCCGACAGTGCTGCCTTTCCCGAGACCTGATTGATCGCCAGCAATCACAATCGCGACATCAGCATTTTTTGCAATTTCGACTGCTTCATCAAAGCCGCCTGTATCATCACTAAGAATGCCACAGCCTTTTGCATACTGTACGGCTGTAGCATCGGAAACGGCTGACTGAATCGCCTCTAAAATAGTCGTTGTTTCAGGGAAATGGTCATCCCAGCTAAAGGGTTTCGCCTCAGAATCCTGCGGCATCGGTTGGTCTTCGCTAATCATCTGCTCAAAGACGTGGATGGTATGTGCCGGATAATGATAATCGCCCTGCAAATGACGCACACTCGTTGCAATGTCACCGATGACAGCAATGTTCCCTGTGGATTTTTTGAGCGGTAATAAGCCATCATTCTTGAGTAAAACAAGTGATTTCTGTGCCAGTTCACGGGATAAATCAATCTGTTCGGGCGTGTTATAAACCTCTGTGACCGAGCCTTCATCAACATAAGGATTCTCAAAAAGATCGAGTTCGAATTTCATCTTGAGCACCCGTTTTGCTGATACTTCTACGAGGTCAATTGAAATATCACCCTTATCAATTGCTTGCTTCAATGGTTCGCCATAACAATCCGCAGCAGGGAGTTCAATATCAATGCCAGCGTTTAAGCCGAGACAGGCAGCTTCCGCGCCATCTTCTGCCACACGATGATAATTAACCAGTGTTCTCAAAGTGAAGTAATCCGATACGACAACCCCATCGAAACCGAGTTCATGACGCAAAATATCGACCATCATCTCGCGGGATGCACCAATCGGGATACCATCCCATTCATGATAGGCATTCATCATGGAAGCGAGTTTGCCTTCTTTAATAGCCGCTTTGAATGGTAACAGGAAGATTTCGCGCAATTCACGTTGACTGACACGGACAGGTGCCCAGTTACGTCCCCCTTGAGGAACACCATGCGCCGCAAAGTGCTTACCTGTCGCGACAATACCATCAGCAATATTGTCTGTTTGCAAGCCTTTGATATACGCCAGCCCGATATTTGTAATCAGGAAGGGGTCTTCGCCATAAGTTTCTTCAACCCGTCCCCAGCGCGGGTCACGCACAACATCTAAAACAGGTGCAAGCGCATGATGTGTGCCGATTGCCCGCATTTGCAAGCGGATAATATCGGTCATTTTTTCGATGAGTTCCGGTTCAAAAGTGGCTGCCAGCCCGATAGACTGTGGAAATGTGGTCGCGCCGCGTGCCATCAATCCCGCGCAACTTTCTTCGTGGATAATCGCCGGAATCCCGATGCGAGTCTGCTCGATGAGATGCTTCTGGATGCGATTCGCAACTTTAGCAGTTTCTTCCGGTGGCAGATATGACGCGGCACTGATACGGGTGATGTGTCCGATACCGTGCGTGAGTGCTTTTTCTGCTTTTTCAGGCGAATACCTGCGCTTATCATCAATCAGCGATGATGCCCATAATCCTGCAATCTGAGCGATTTTTTCATCAACTGTCATATGCTCAATGAGATGATTGACACGCTCGTCAATCGTGTGCGAGGCATCCATGATAAATTGTCGATTAAGTGTCATGAACAGTTACCTTACTTTCGTGAAATAGAATAAGTTCCCGGTATACAGGTACTTCCGGTTAAATGAATAACAAATTACGGGCTGAATCAATGAACATCGCCTGAGAGAATGCGCCACAATAAGCCCATTTCAAGCGTGGTCACGACAGTCTGCCATGTTTCGTGATACAATATCTGTTGCCAATAAAACGGTAAGATGAAAAGCTGCCATTTATTGGGTAAAGCGAAGTTGCCTGTCTGCGTTGTTCTGGTTGCGAGCCTCAAACATGCAAACAGGTAACTTTTTTACATTCTCCACAGACCGTCGAAAAAATTCAGCCGGATTTGTAATTGAAGCACTATTGAATTGCGTCAGAATACGGTCAGGGTATCTCATCATCTCACGCTCCGCAGGATAACACCGGAATCGAGATGATCTGGAGGATGCTGATAGAGTATCTTATTCATAAACAACTCCCATAAAAAATAATGCAATATTTTTATTTGTTGCCCCGGAGAGATCACATCCGGGTTATAAAATGTAAGAGCGCAACATGTTGCGCCACTACAAAACGCTAATAACTTTGGAATCCCTTTTCTGTCGATACCGGACCCGTTGTCTCACGGACAATCAACTCGGTTGGTAATTGACGCCGTTGATTCAGCACGCGCCGATCTTGAATTAAATCAATCAGCATATCGAGTGCCGTTTCGCCCATCCGCGCTAAGGGTTGCCGCACGGTTGTCAGTGGTGGATAGGTCTGACTCGATAAAAAGACATCATCAAAGCCGATAATCGACACATCCTGCCGCACCGTTAAACCCAGTAGACGGGTGGCTTCCAATGCGCCATATGCCATCATGTCATTTGAAACCAGGAGCGCAGTCGGTGGATTTTTCATCTTCATCAGGTCTTTGGTATGCTCAAAACCGGATGGCTGCATAAAATCGCCTTCGCGTATCAAATCTTCTTCCATCATTAGTCCGACTTCGGCTAAACCCTCGCGATAACCTTCCAGACGTTCATGGGAACAGGCAATATCCATACGCCCTGTAATGAAACCGATGCGCCGATGCCCGAGCGCGAGAAGATAGCGTGTGGCTTCTAACATGCCTCTGCGATTGGTAGCGGTAACACTGGCTTCGTTTTCTGCTTCACTATGATGGTCAATTAAGACGAAAGGTAATTCAAAGCGGGTGAGGTGGGTGATAACTTCCTGATAATCCTGCGGCACGATTACAACTGCGCCATCGACCAGCCCCGCACGTAAGGGCGACAAACTATTATCGGATTCGACTGCCTGTTGAAACATATTGCGCGTGTAAAGCATCAAACCACAATTCAGTTGCTCTGCTGCCTGTGAAATTCCGTTGAGAACTTCTCCCAGGTATACAGTTGGATGATTCGGTATCAACAGGGCAATGACATTAACATCGCTGCCATGATACGGACTTTGCAGTGTGTAGCCTAATTCGTCTGCAACTTCTAAAATCCGTTGCCGTGTATGTTCAGCCACCCCGGGTTTTTTATTCAACACACGGGAGACAGTCATTTTTGAGACATTGGCTACTTCGGCAATGTCTGCCATTGTCGGTCTAAGTTTAGTCATCGTTATCTTGTAACATTTTAAACGTTACAGTAACATATACTGTAAATATCGGGAATTGTCAAGCACTTCATGAGATTGGTATACCTTCCTGTGACTGTTTATTGAGATAGGTTACAGTGTATCATGGTGTACAGGTTTTTTCGCCTGTGAATACGTATTCATAGAAGCCTGATAATGTAAATGTTAATTTTATATATCAATTCCTCTTTGCTAATCGGAACACCATGCAGGGATGGGATAATGCTCTTTAATTTTTAAACGCGGAGAATATTCTGGCTATATATCTAAAATATAGACCGGGTGTAGGGGAGTGCCTCTGTGCGCTCCCGCATTTTCTACAGCG
>ENA-OWNT01001401-OWNT01001401.1-seawater-metagenome-genome-assembly--contig:-NODE-1401-length-30783-cov-5.792125_pt1 | contig 30783 bp, 46 predicted proteins | sample MGYA00238136_ERZ651165 | MGnify/ENA primary metagenome ERZ651165 (study PRJEB26861, sample SAMN08777766) | seawater metagenome | isolation source: coastal seawater | place: USA: Florida | collected...
CTGAGCTGAATCGACTGTTGTACCCCCGGTCAGGCACGGCCCCGAGGTGAGTGATCACCTCGGGGCTTCTCCATTCTGGGGAGTCGCTCGGGGCTCCAGCCCATCATTCGCAGCGCGAACAGTGCCCGAGAGCATTCCCCAGATTCTGTCGCAGCCGAGACGTCCAGCGCTCCGCATTCGGGAGCGTCTGCGCGCCGCTGAGGGCACTCGTGCGATCTGCGCTTCCCGCAGGATGAGCTTCTAGGCCCACTCATCCCACAAACAGTCCGCTCGCCCGCCGGTGGTTTTTCATAAACCCTCTTGGGGCACATGGCGCCGAAGGCGCCGAAGGTCAAAAGGAGAGACGATGGGACGACCGAGAAAGAAGCTGAGCCCCGATCAGACCGAAGTCCGCGTGAGCCTCGTGGCACCGCGAGAACTGGTTGAGGAGATCGACTCCCGCGTGGACAAGATGAACCGCGAGCCGGACCTCGCGGTGGCGACCCAGGCGCTCACCGGTGTCCGACGCGCTTCGCGGCAGACCGTGCTTGTGGAGGTCGCTCAGCAGGGTTTGCGGGCGGCTGCGAAGGAGGCCGCCCTCAGCCGTCGAGAGGACGAGCTGTCGCGCAAGGAGGCGCAGCTGGATGTAGAGGCGCGTCGCGCTGCGGATTCTGGGATGCCGAGTCTGTCGGCGTCCGAGGTGGCCGAGGTCACGAAGTTTCGTAGGCAGCGCGAGCTGTTCGATGCGGGCATCGAGGCATTTCGAGAGCGCGGGCTCGGATCGCTACGGGTGATGCGAGCCTCGTACATCGTCTTCGCGGCCCTCCTCTGGTCGGGAGGTCGGAGCACTGCTGCCGGCCTGGAGCCTATGACGCACTACGGCCGTGTGTCGGTGAATGAAGCGCTACGCGAGCTTGTCGGCGCGGAACTGGTCGCACGGAGGCGGCGCCGGACGGAGAGCCCCATCGGGAGCCTGGTCTATCGGGTGTTGCCCTGGGACGCCGACGAGCGCGTTGAGGAGAGTGTCCAATGACGTTCGAGACTGAGTCAGCGCTCCCCACGTTTCCGGAGAAACGTCGATCTGTCGATCCAGAGCGCTCTCGTGGGGCTGAACTAGGTCGCTTCCCGGATCCACCCCCTCTCGACCCCGAGCTCAGCCGGAGCCGGTTGCCGTGGCAGTCGAGGGGATTGTTCGTCACAGATCCTGTACCGACCACACACACCAGAGGGGAGTTCTCGCGAACCCGGTGACGCCCGTCCGGCGACAGAAGAAGGGTCTGATAGGTTCGGCGAATGGCCACAGCGCTTCAGGTCGCGTCCCACATCCTGAACATCCACGGGCCGATGAGCACGATGAAGGTTCAGAAGCTCGTGTACTTCAGCCAGGCATGGCACCTGGTCTGGCGGGACCGTCCGCTCTTCGATGAACCGATCGAAGCCTGGGCCGGAGGCCCTGTGGTACGCAGCGTCTGGGCGGCTCATCGGGGTCAGTTCATGGTGACTGCAAGCCAGTTCGGTCTCCAGCCGCCCCTCGCACCCGCCGAAGCGGCCGTGGTCGACATCGTGACTGGCCACTACGCCCGGTGGGACGGCGCTCAGCTGAGCACCCTGACCCACCAGGAAGCGCCATGGCGAGACGCACGGGCCGCCGCGGGCCTCCGGGCCGGACAACGGGGCAACGCCGTCATCGATCTGAACGACATGGCCGAGTATTACCGGGGCGTGGCGACCGGATGAGTCGGAGCTGTCGTGCGTGACGTGATTGCCCGCCGAGTCCGGGAGCTCCGGGAGGAGAGGCGCAAGATCCGCAACATGGCCGCGCAGAAGGCGAGTGCCATCGACGACGAGATCGCGGAGTGCGAGGAGGCGCTGACACCGCCGCCGCTCCGCCTCCGAGGGGCCGGTGGGGAGGGTCTTCAGGAAGAAGAAGATGGGCTTCTTCTTCCGCCAGTAACGAGAGGAGCGCGTGGAACGAAAGTCCACCTCTTGACGAGACACAACTGCCACCGTCTTGGAGAGACGCGACAGCACTCGGAGACTCCCGTTAGCCCTCTGACAAACCCGGCAGCACCGGGTCAGCCCCCCAAGACTAACGTCATGTGTATAAAACACGGGTATCGGGTCGTCAACACCGATTCGAGAAGCTCGTGGTCCGTCAAGCCCCGGCTGCCGTCACGATGCTCCGCTGATCGGACTGGCAGATAGCCTGTGGAGCGGAAGCACCTTGCCCGGTCGTGTCCTCCAGCCTGATTGGCCACCGGGGCAGCGAGACTCGCGCCACCGGTTCACAGCCTGGATAGGTCGACTTTGATGGCTGGGGGGGGCGCCGCTGGTCAGCGGCGGGGCGCCCGGTCGCAGGCCGGCGAACTGGCCTGGATCAATTGAGCATCGAGGCCCGAGACCCGCCGGTGATCGATCGGGTCTCGACGAAACACGTCAACAGCGGGCCGTGGAAGGTCACTTTCACTCACAGTGCGAGGTCGGCTTGATGACAGAAGTGTTGCAGAGCTGTGGCAGATGGCCCTACGGTGGCCGAGGGCGCTGATCGGGGGATCCGCCATGCCACGAGATCAGATGTTCAGTATCCCGCTTGGGCCCGTCCCTGGTATCTCTGCTTCAGTTGCCGGCTTCCGGGGGAAAGCCATTGGGCGAATTCAGAGCCAAGTGGACAGAGGCGCAGTGGACTGGTCTTCGCCGGTTCGGCACCGCTGTATTCGTGCTCTTGGTCTTGATGCTCTCCGAGTCGGCTTGGCGCCTCTATCACATCGGCGAGTTCTGGATTCGCTGGCCCTGGGTCCCGGCTGCCTGGTTCGCGTCCGTCCAGAGCGGCGCCATGGTGGCCGCTTCGATCGAGCGTCTCGTCGATCTCCATGCACGGGAGCGACGAGGGAAAGTCCCGATTCGGCACGCCAAGAAGGTGATGTACACGCTGGCGTTCGCCGCGGGCCTGCTCTTCACCTGCTGCGCGCACATGGCGATGTTTAAGGTGGTCGTCGATCTGCGCGAGCCGATCTGGCCGTTCACGCCAGTCGCGTCCGAACGGATCGCGGGCATCTGGCTGGGCATTGGTCTCTCTGTCACCGTTCTCGGACGCCTGTTCCCTCTTCAGATCCTGTTCAGGGTGTTTCGGCATGCAGTCGACCACCCGGGAATGGACGGTCGCCGCCAGGTGCTGGGTAGCCCTGAGGTTCATCACGGTCGCCCGTGGAGCCTCATAAAGGCCGCACGACGCTGGTATGTCGAAGAGGCGCCGCTCGATCGGGACGAGGCCATCGAGCCGATGCTGCAGCCCAGGTCCAATGGTTCGAATTCAGGGTCGGAGCAATGGGCCGGTCCGCCTCCGCCGATGGAGGTGGCTACTCTGACCTCGGACGAGTACTTGGCGGCCTCCACCAGCCATCTTCCGTCCGCAGGTGGGACGGATGACACAGGCGAGTTCGCCTCTGCGTCGGCAGCTGGTGCTGCGAGCCCTGTTGAAGTTGACGATGAGTCCGATAGGACTGACGAGGATACGGAGCGAGATTGATGACGACAGCACTGTTCATCGTTGCTGTGATTGCGGCTGCTGCCTTTGCCGCTGTGATGTGGCTCAACGGCCTCCGATGGGGCGCTGTCGCCTGCGGCGTGGTCGCCGGAGCGGTCTTCGCCGTCATCATTGTCCCGCCAAGCAGCTACGAACTTCGAGACGACGACACAGGTGAGGTCTCGCTTCAGACCCGGGCTGAGATCTTCCACAATGGCGGCACAGTTTTGCTCCGCGAGCTCGGCCCAGGAGACGAGTTCGTATCCGCGTGCGTGCGATGCACGGCGCCCTGGACCTTCACGCGTGCGGTGGAGGAGGCAGCCGAGCGGGGAGTGAAGGGGCGTTACCTGTTTGCTGACGTCACCATCGACAACCGCGACCGAAAGAGCAGGGCGTTCCTGGAGCGGATGGTCGCTGCGCTCGGCGATGAGAACGTCGTGTTCGCGGAGCCTGGAACTGGAGTAGCGAAGCGGATGTTCCTCGTTCGCAGCGCGGACGAGTCGACAATGTTCGCGGGGTGGGTCGAAGGCGACGCCAACGGGACGGTGATTCTGCACCGGACGCGAGATCCTGAGATTGTCCGATCGCTCTTCCGGCTCTTCGAGGAGCGGTCAGCCTCCCCTGAGGTTCATCTCGACGAGGAGGCCCTTCGGCGGAAGTTGCAGGCGAACCTGCAGCCGCGACTGTAGCCAGTCCGCCTCGTTTCCCAGAGGTCTCGATGTCCTGCGTGCTCTCGATCCAGTTCGCAAACATCGTCGAGAGTTCAACGTATGAGCTCATCGACGGGGCTCCGGCGGCGCAGGGCACGCAGGCGCTCCTCGGTTCTCTCGTCCTCGATGACCACCCCGACGCAGACACGGTGGGAGTCCTGGTCGGCGCTGAACAGCAGACGGTCGGGGCCGTGGTGCGCGAGGGGGTCCGGGGTCGCGCCTGGGAAGTTCCCTTCAGCATCGAAAGTTCAAATGAGGACACAGTTGAGTGCGGGTTCCTCGCATTGACTGCGTATTCAGACCTGGCGCTTGCACACACACACTTCCGGCACGCCGGAGGCTGCAAGCAGGGCGAGCGGGTTGAGATAGAGGCTCGGATTGGTGTCGGTCTGGCGGTCGTGGGGCCCGCCGGAGTCAGCTACTTAGTGGGAGACGACAAGAAGTCGGAGACTCTGTTCTCGACGGCTCACACTGAGGACTTCTGGAACCTCTCCCCCGATGCGGAATGGCAGGACGTCCCAGATGACGAGGCACCTCGCACGATGCTTCGGATGGTCAAGCTGAGCTGTGAGCCGGGCGTCAACGATTTCACCCTCTCGGTTCGCCTCGAAGTCCGTCTTCGTACTGATGATGATCGAACAAACGCTGCGGCGACGTTTGACCACGGATTGAGCACGAGTGTGAAGTCGAGGCCGGACCCGCGATTCAAGTTCGACTACGACGCTGTGGTTCAGCTCTTCGTGGCTCCTCCTGAGGATCTACAGCGAGTTGAGGAAGTGCTGGAGAACCCGCTCTTCAGTCCCGTCTTCGAAGACATGGACTAGCTGCCGGGCTTGAGGCCTGTCGCGCGCACTGGTCGTGATCGGCCGCCTTGACTCAGGTCGACTGACTGCCTCCATGGTCGAGGACGCGGCGGCGAGGAGCGGGTCGCCTGGCGGGCAACACCAAGGAGAGAGCGATGGGTTCCATCAAGTTGTCGTACGTAGGCTGCTCGGGCCGACCGGGTCCGACGAAGGTGGTCGAGTTGGAGTTGGCGAGTGAGTGGAGACAGGAACGCAGAGGTCTGATCATTGCGACACCGGTCACCGTCGCAATAACGTCCTTTGGGCCGAGAATGCCGCTGGCAGTGGGTCTCACCCACCTCCGTCCGAGTCAGTGGTCGGTCCGGGAGGAGGGCAGTAGACGTTCACACGACCTCGCGATCCCGCTCCGGGATCAGGAGATCAGGTTCATCGAAGACCACCGGGGTGGCGCAGACCTTGAGCTGCACATCAGCTTCGACTGGGTCATGCACGCCACCTCAGAACGGGACATGCAGACTTCCGGCGGAAGGTTCCGGCTGAGAGAGCCGTTCAGGCAGCAGGAGGGCATAGGCGCGGGGTACAGAATCGCAGCCTCTGACTGGCAGCACGCTCTGGAGGCGTCCGGCGTCGGCGCCCGACGCTGGTTTGACGCACCACTGCTCCCTCTCGGGAGCGACGAGTACACGGAGGCAGCCCTGACCTACCTCGACGATGCGAAGGCTGCGCTGGAGGGCGGCAACTGGTCAGACGTGGTCGGGAACTGCCGTGCCGCTGTCGAAGCAGCCGGGTACGCCGATGGCTCTCAGAAGCCGAATTGGGACAGATGGCTCAAGGCGGGTGTCCCTGACGACAAGCATCGAGCGGAGCTGAATGCTGTGCTCACGGCGCTGAGAGAGCATGCGCAGACGGTGGCCCGTCACGCGAAGCCGCCCTTTATCCGAGCCGTGCGGGAAGAGGCTGAGTTCGTCTACGTGACGACGATCTCGTTCTTCTCGATGATCTCTCGCCTCATGGAGCGGCGGCTACGGGAGTGCTGAGGCCAGACTGCGCGCGATGGGCTCGACGGCCTCTAGGCAGTGGCCTGTAACCGAACTAGGTATCAGTCCTGCATTCGGCCGACCGCGTCGGTTGTCTCCCTGGGGCGCCAGCAGCGCTCTCCGCGTTCCCAGACCACACAGTCCTTGTTAAGCCTCCGGAACTCGCTCAGCACCTTGCGTGAAATCGCGAGATTCCCCGCGGCGTTCTCGTAGACGAAATCGTCGCCGTACCGTTGCTGGAGGTCGCGCTCCTTGTGTACGGCCGAGATCGCCATGCTCGGACCTCCGGTGACTAGCCTGACCTTGTCACCCCGCTGGTACTTCGGCTCGATCGTGCTCACCAGTTGCTCCCTGGTCTCGTAGCGTGCCGGCGGCCTCAAAGCACCACGGAAGGGTGTTGCGAGGGACCGGCGGATGCGCTTAAGCCTAGGGCTCGGCTGTCCCGACGTCGGGATGAAGTGAGTTTGCTTTTTGATCGTCAGATCCCCCCTTTCTCGCCTCTCACACTCCAGACGGAGGTGCGTGATGCAGAACGGGTCAAGTTCCGGCGTTCTCAACGCGGCGCGTAGCTACGAACGGCTGACGACGAGCGTCGATGAAGGGCTAGTGCGCGCACAGTTGGACGAGATTCGCACCTTGCTAGTGACCGAGCGCGCTTCTGCGGCTCTATCGATCGGGCGGTCGCTTCTTCAGAGGTTCTTCGGTGGCTCTGCTGCCCGCTACCGATCCCGGACGCGTCGCAATGGGAACGTGTCCTTCGCGGCACTCCTAAGGCACCCGGAGTTGAAGACACTGGGGATCAGCCGGACAAACCTCTATGGGTGTGTCTCTATCTGGATTCAGTATCACGAGTCCGGAGTTGAGCGCCTAAGGGAACTCTCGAAGAGTCACCAGATCGCTCTTCTGCCTGCGCCGCGGGACCGGCTCCCGGACTTGGTAGACACGGCGCTTACAGAGGCACTGTCTCACGCTGACCTCAAGAGCCTCGTCGAGCGCGAGCGACGGCTCCGAGATGAGAGCAGGCCCCGGCGCGGCCGGCCTGCCACGCCAGCTCCGTTGAAGGAGTCCCGTGCCGCGGTCAAGCTTCTCGATCGCGTTGCCTCCTCGGACCTGGGGGATCTCCCCGGCTCTCACCGCGACGAACTGCTCCATCAACTTCAAGGTCTCCGCGACCGAGCGGAAGACTTGCTGGCCAGGCTCCAGGGCTCAGGTTTCGTGAGCTGAGCGCGGGCGATTTCGAAACCCGAAATCCAACTTCGAGGGTGGTCTTGTCACGTGCCCCTCTGACCAATAGTGTCTTGGGCGACTTCAACGGCTCCGGGGGGAAGCTGTCGCACGCACTTGTGCGGCCGAGCTGACGAGTCCCCGTGGCACAAACAACGGGGACACCATGTTCGGACCACTGCAGCTCTTCGGCGAAGACACCTACCTGAGCAACACCGACGGCTCGGAGCGCAGCTACTACGCGCCGATTCCATTCGCAGGTCTCACGAAGGAGCTCCTGGCAGGACTGGCTCTCAAGTCGACGTCGACGAACGGGCAGGTGCGACTGGAGCTGGAGTACAGCTTCGATGGGTGCGACTGGCTGGTCGCGTCCGGCCCTGCGTTCGTCTCGAACACCAACATGGCCGGCTGGCACCCGGGCACGAGCGACGCCGCGATCACTGGCATTGCGCGCGCGGTAATGATCGTGAGTGACAGCACTACCGCGGCTCTTGAAAGCGTCACTCTGAAGGGTGTGTGGATCTCCGGGAAGGCGGTCTGATGGGCGACTGCACCTGTTCTCCCTCCCAGCGGAGGTCAGGGCACTCGGAGGCTGGCCGGCTTGCGCGGGCGGCCACGAGATTCTGGCCCCCCGGGATGGTGTATCCGCCGTCAGCACCGTACCTCGGAGCGCTCTTCGGATTCGATCGGCGCAACGCTCCGGCTGCCACTCTGATCGCACTTGGAGCTTCCCCATCTGGCGCGCCTGTGGGCTTCTGCCCCCCGCCGAACTTCCTTTACTTCCCGGGGATCGGCTGCGTCAGGGTCTACTTCCACATGGCCGACATTCGACAGAAGGACACAAGAGCTCCGGCGGGCTCGACGGGTGGGGCAGCCATGGGCGGTGTCATCGCCGGAGGAGTCGCATGGCTCACCGGGGCTGGGCCGTTGTACACGACCTATGCCGCGATCGCTGGCGCGATTACTGGAGCGGCTCAGGGCGCAACCGACGCCGCGCAGGATGCAGAGATCGAGCGCTTGAAGGAAGCCTTGAACCGGGAGCGCTTCTCCAATATGGAGGACGTTCTGGGAGAGACTGAAATCGGAGACATCGAGATCGAACCGGAGGTTCCGAAGCTCACCCTTCCGCCCGAGCAGGTCCAGAGTCAGTGCACTGGACTGTTCGGCACGGCCCTGCACGCCTGCTGTTTGCAGCATCCTTCGGATCCGCTCTGCCAAGGACCCTAGGCGTGTAGAGTCCAGACGGTCTGAGCGTCAGCAAGGTGGAGGTGGGCGTGATCTGGTTCGCGGTTTTCGTCGGCGCGATGTTCCTGAACCTCGTTCTGGGCGAACGTGCTCTCCGTGCGGTGAAGGACACGGGAGAGTGCAGCCACGAGTCCACCCGCCACTGGGTGGCGGCCGGCACCTGCCTCTGCTGTGCCGTCGTTGTTGCAGCCGAGCTGGGGTTCTTCGCCTAGCGCCTCAGGTCAAGCGCCCGCCAGCAGCCGAGAATCCGCTGGTCGGTGGGCAGAGCTAGTTCGCCAGCATCAACGCCCTCAGGGCCGCGGCCTGAACCTCCGTCGGCGTGACTCCATCCTCCTCAAGGCTCTTGAGTAAGGCCCCCGGGCGCCGGTCGGTCTCCGGTGTCGGCACGCACTCGTCGATGTAGGGCCGCAACTCGGCCACAGTCTCGACGCCCTCGACGCCTCTTGCAGCGGCCCAGAGGATCCGCGTCGCTCGACGCCGTTGTCCCCCGCTCTTGGCCGCCCTCAGGCTCGCTGCCGCGCCTCGAACTCCGAGCGTGTCTGCGGTCCCCACCAGGACGATCAGGATCGCGACGACCAGCCAGCTCAGAATCGAGAGTGCGCCCATGCCCCCTGGCCCCACAGATCCCACAGGGCCTCTGGGCGAGCTCTGCGCTGCCCCTGATAGCTTCCGCGGGCCGGTCAGCCCTGCCGTGTTTGCACACCCCCCAGTGAACACTTCAACCTGGGCTGGCCGGCCCTAAGGTCCGCAGGACCAGCCCAGTATCCCCGACTGTCCTGCAAATCTCGTGAGGCGCCGTCCTAGAGACCTGATCAGGTGAGAGGGATCGACTCGGGATCGCGTCTGTGATCCAGTGCGGCTACCCAATAGGAAGTAGCCGGATGTCGAATCTTTGGTCCCCGCCGATCGAGACCACAGCCGCTGAAGAGCGGATTCTGCGTAGATGCGCGAAGCGGAAGATCTTCATCTTCCTTCGGCGGCATCGACACCAGCTCTTCGACGCTGAGTTTCAGGCTCAGCTGTGTGCGATGTACGACGAACGCGAGCGCGGCCTTCCTCGGCTCCCTCCCGCGCTTCTGTGCATGGCGACGCTTCTTCAGGCCGCGCTGGACGTTCCGGACCACGAAGCCGTGGAGCTGACGCTGGACTCGCGTCGCTGGCGCATGGTCTTGGACTTCGACGGGCTGGAGAAGCCCGCTTACTCGCAAGGCTCGCTCTTCAATTTCCGCGAGCGGCTCATCGCCCACGACATGGACAAGGTCTTGCTCGACCGAACCGTGGCTCTGGCGCGGGAGACTCGGGGATACAGCGCGACACGACTCCGCGCCGCCTTCGATGCCAGCCCGCTTTGGGGAGCAGGCCGGGTGGAAGACAGCTTCAACCTGATCGGACGTGCGCTCTGGCACGTGGTCCGCACCGCGGCTGACCGACGCGGGGTGACGCCCGAGCAGCTCGCCGCGGATGCGGGTGCACCGATCGTCCTCGCATCGAGCGTCAAGGCCGGCCTGGACCTCGACTGGGATGACCCCGACGCCCGCACCATCGGTCTACGACAGCTGCTGACCCAGGTGGAGTCCCTGGCTCTGTGGCTGCGCAAGGAGATGGCGGACGATCTCGCCGCCCCACCTCTCAAGGAGGAGTGGGAAACCTTGCTGAAGCTCATCGAGCAGGACACCGAGCCAGACCCTGATGATGCCGGGCCGCGCATCCGGCGTGGGGTCGCCCGAGACCGCCAGATCAGCCTGAGCGATCCGGACATGAGGCATGGAAGGAAGAGCAAGAGCAAGCTCTTCAACGGATACAAGCGGCACGTCGCCACCGACCTGGACGTCCCCGGGCAGGGCACGAAGGTCGAGACGATCGCCATCGACCGCGGCTACCTGGGAGCGGACGTAATCCGTCGACGACATGCGAGCGGCGACGAGGTGATCTGCAAGCCGCTTCCCCTCCGCAATGGAGGACGCTTCACCAAGTCCGACTTCGAACTGGACCTGGCAAGGGGCACGGTGTCCTGTCCCAACGGAGTCGTCCGGCCAATCCGTCTGGGCAAGACGGTCCGCTTTCCGATGGCGGCCTGCACTCCATGTCCCACAAGGGCGAAGTGCACGCGGGCCAAGAAGGCCGGCCGAAGCCTCTCCATCCACCCGGCGGAACCACTCCTCGCGGAACTCCGTCAGCGCCTCAAGACAGACGCCGGTCGCAAAGCCTTGAGGGAGCGGATCGCTGTCGAGCACTCCCTTGCGGCGATAGGCCTCCGACAGGGGACCCGCGCTCGATATCGGGGCCTTCGCAAGAACCTCTTCGACCTACGTCGCCACGCCGCGGTCAACAATCTCCACCTACTTGGAGAGAAGGCCGCTGCCTAATCTGGTCAGGTCTCTAGGCGAACGGTCAGCCTGGGCCTCCATCAAGGAGGTCGAGATGCCCGCTGCCGGAACTAAGAAGAAGAACCCGCTGCGCAACGACAAGCGCAAGGGTCGAGTGCTGAACCTGCGAGCCGAGCCGGAGCTCGCCGATCGTGTCGTGGCCGAGGGCGACGGCTCCGTTACCTCGGGGATGCGCACCGTCATCAACGCCGGACTCGACACGCTGGAGCGACGCCGCCTGGGCATCGAGGACGGAGGGTGATCATGCGGGTGGGGCCGCGCCGGCTGTCTCGATGACCCCTCCCGCCTTCGTTTCTCCCGTAGGTCGAGGAGGACAGCGTCAAGCGTGAGCCGCGCGCCGCTACCAGCCGCTCGGCCGCCAGTACCCGGCGGTGTCACGGCTCACGAGTGGCGACTTCGTTCCGTCGGCAAGTACCGCGTCTTCGAGCGACTGCAACAGCACTGTCGCCTGCTCCTGAGACAAGCTCATGGGACCGCCAAACGCTTCGAAGGCCTCGACCAGCTCAAGCGCGGTGAAGCCCCGCTCGCGATCCCGAGAGAGAAAGCTGAGGACGAGCCACTCTTCTCGGGAGCACTTGTAGTGCTTGCGATGCAAGGCCACTAGAAGTGTCCCGACGGCGACCACGGAGGCCGCGACTGCGGCAGCGGGCGGGCCTCCGACATGATTGGCGCCTGCACCCACCAAGACGGCCTTCGCTGCGACTTCGAGGAGATTCAGGTGGTCGTCTTGGACGACGTAGCCAGCGTCCGTCCCAGGAACGTGGAATCCGAGGTCCTCGGCGTTGACCGATGTTGGGCGCTTCTCGCTGCGCGCCCGCACCTCTTGGACCAGTGGAGAGAGAACGTCGACTAGCTCAACCGACGGCTCTGCTCCTAGCGCCTTGATCAGTGCAAGTACCGCGTCATGCCGTGATCTGAACCCCTCCATTAAGTCCTCCTGTCTGATCAAAAAGAGCAATACTTAGTGATAAAGAAGTATCATCGCGATGATGGCACGTGGCAAGAACGGCGCAAAGACCCAGCGGGTGATCCTGTCGACGACCCCGCAGGTCTGTGAGGTACTGGAGCGCTTCGTTGAAACCGGGTTCTATGGGAAGAACCCGGCGGAGGTTGCGGAACAGATGCTCCGTACGCACCTGTTGCGTCTGAGGAAGACCGGAGAGTGGCCCGAGGAGCTCTCAGCAGTTCTTGCAGACGAATGATCAAGAACGAGTTTCGTCGATGGAGTACGGTGTGCGAGATGTCTGACCTGACGACTACAGGTACGAAGTTCGAGGTCGCGGTGCGTCTCCAGCGTGCAGCAGATCTGCTGAGTGGTCTCACCGAAGAGGCGAATTCGACTCCCGTGTCGGACAGCGGTCAGGCGGACCTCCGATGGGCTGGCGAGTTCTTGACTACCGTGGACTGGCGCGAGCCATCCTCAAACCAGGAAGTCGGCCTGTCGTCAGCGTTGGCCTACGAGGCCACGGAGAGTCGTCCGCACTTCTTTGGGGCGCTTGAGCGCGCTGCTGCGGGCAGCAGTCACCTTGTGAAGAACGGAGACGAACTGATTGCCGACCTGTCGAGTCTCTATCGGTGGCTCAACAGCGGCGCCTCGCCCGAGGCCCAGAGCCCATCGCAGCGGGCGTTGAAGCTGGGAGCAAATCTCCTGGCAGCGTTGTCGATGGCGATGCTTGCTGAATTGCGGGCGCCTCGGCGCGCCCGGAGCGAACTATTCGCAGGCGAAATCTCGTTCGGCTTCTAGGCAGGTCTTGAATGTAGCCACCCATCGGGCCGTCCTGCTTCGGCATGCCAGCGCTCTGCGCGAAACAGCGACCGAACTCATGGACCGCGACGATTTTGCGACCTCGACCCCGGTGGCTCTGGCCAGACTACTGGGCGCCGCGGCGTCCGCCATTGAAGCTCTCCTTCGCTCTGGCGCGATTCGCGAGACGCTGTTCCCACACGCCCAGGAGGTTCTAGAGCACATCGGCGACCACATGCGATACGTCGAGCGGTCTCGCATTGAGCACACACCCTGGAGCATGATCCAGGCGTTGGAGAGGTTCGTACATGAGTCGGCCGGTCCGGACGTGGACTTCGTGATCCGACCACGCTGGTCGTACATGTATGGCGTGGAGGGGGATTTCGTCCGGTACTACCGGGACCGGTTATTCGCCGGATGGGCAAGTGAGCCCGCGGTCCTCGAAGCCTTCGCCGAGTCCGAACGCAGACTCTTCGTCCTCTCATTCCCCAGGTCGGAGCGAACCAACGCCCTCCTTCACGCGAACTTCGCCCATGAGATGGGGCACTCCGTCGCGGACCAGTGGCGTTCAGCGCACTTCCAGGAATTCTGGGTACCCGTGGAGAAGGCACTCCGCGTCAAGCTGGCCGACCAGTACAAACCTCAGGAGAACCAGGGGCAGCTCTTCGCAAAGGAGCAGTGGCTTGCCGAGCGGACCAGAGAGGCACAGCGAATCGCCGATCGCGCTCTGGTGGAGCTCATCGCAGATCAGGTGGGTTATCAGCTGTTGGGGCCGGCGTCGCTCTTTGCCGCAGCCGAGTTCGCCTCCCGCGAATCCCTTGACTCTCCCCCAGGCGATGCGGGTCACTATCCACCTTGGCGCTACCGGCTACGGATGCTGCATGAGCGACTGGTCGCGGACCTTGAGTCCCTCAACGTCGACAATGACTACGGATGTTCGAGATTGATCAAGGACTGGGCCGCATCTCTGCACTCAACTGTTCGCGAGGCACACGACGCCCGAATACTCCGAAGCAGGACCGTCTACCAGTCCGTCTACGAGGCCATCGCGGCCAGCTGGGAGGAGATCAGGTCGCGGGCGCTGAGCTTGGTCATCCGTCCCCCGTACTCGTTCTCGGTGCGTGCTGGCGTGATCGGAGAACTGGTTGAGAGACTGCGGGGTGGGCTCATTCCGAACGAGACTGGGGTCTTTCCCAACACGAGTCCAGCGGGTTTCGACGACATCCTGAACGCCGGCTGGCTTCGTGTGCTCGAACTTCGGGCTGAGTTGGGTGTTGAGGCTCATCATCGCGAGGAGCATGTCCGGCGGCTTACGCTGATGGGGATCGAGACCGCCGAGATCCATCGCCGGTTCATTGAGCTGCAGCAATGACCACCTTGACCAGAGAGGCGCTGAACAAAGAACTGGCGGCCGATGGCGGCCTTCGCGTCACACCTCTGCTGGACTCCGGCCAGGTCGGGCCTTCGTCAATCGATGTCCGCCTCGGCAACCAGTTCATTGTCTTTCGCCGGCATCTGCTTGGCTCTTTCGACCCAAATAATCCGCTGCACTCGGCTAATCGCATCCAGCAGAGGCGGGTAGTCAGGTGGGGGCAGAGCCTCACACTGCACCCGGGGATGCTCGTCCTTGGGTCGACCTTCGAGTTTGTTCGGATGCCAGGACACCTTGAGGCACAGGTGGAGGGACGGTCATCCTGGGCCCGCGTCGGACTGATGGTGGCCACGGCAACGCACGTCGAGCCCCGGTTCGGCGGTGCGGTCACCCTGGAGCTGACGAACATGGGCACGACACCACTCCAGCTTCAGCCTGGTGTCCGGATTGCGCAACTGATCGTGCGCACTGCACAGCCTGTGTATTCGAGTGATCCCGACGCCAAGAAGTACGGTGGGGCGATCGGTCCGATGTTTAGTCGACTGAGCAAGGACAAGGAGCTCGCGCTGCTTCGCGAACTTGGCACCCACGTGCGCGGCGCCCAGACGCTCGAATCACCCTAGGGACAGCCCCCGAACGAGAGCTGGTCCACATTCCAGTAGAGGTTCCCACCCGGCAGCTCCGTCTCGGCAAGTACGTACCAGTATCCGGAGCTCAACGGTGTCAGGCGACACGCAATACTGGCCCCCTGACGACAAGAGAATTGACCCCCTCTGCCACCTGGAGGAGAGGTCGATGCCGACCACGACGAAGCCGCTTCCGCGGGCGTACACAGCGCCCCGGAGGCACGAGATGGAGACGTCTGACGACGTGGTGGCGATCTGCCGTCTGCACCAGCTCGGCTGGGGCAGGCGACGGATCGCCACCAGAGCTGGGGATCGCTCGCAACACCGTGAAGCACTACATCCGCGAGGGCGGCTGGAGCCTCACGAAGGAAACGCGCGGATTTCAGCTCTTCGGACGAGTCGCGGCGGCTCATCCATCAGTCGTCCTTGGTGCGCCTAAGAAACTCCAGACCCGTGCGGACCACGGAGTTGAGACCCGAGACCCAGATGCGGCTCGACTCAATAACACTCTCACCAATAACGCGTGCCGCAGTCACGATTGGAGCCTCTTGGTTGGGCTCTGTGGACCTGCGCTGATCCGGGGCGGGCCTCGGCCCGCTGGTGCGGCTCGCGGCCACTGGCGAAGGCTCCGCAGGCGACGGTTCTTCAGACTCACCGCTCTTGGTCGGCTCGGGTGAGTCGGGCGGTGAGTCGAAGGCCAACTCGTCTCCGTCAACGATGTCGGCCGGCACTTTGTCCGGCTCCGGCCGCATCTGAAGCTCAGTTCCCATCGGCGCGATCACGCGAGCGGCCCGATCATAGCGACCTGCCACCCCCAATCGGAGTGCCTCGAACTCGGTAGCGACGACAACATTCGCGCCCAGAACGAGCATTCGAGATGTCGCGACCCCGGTGACCCCCTCCCAATCAAGTCCAGCCGCCAGCGCGTCAGCCCACCACGACAGGGAAGCGTCATCGGAAGCCTGGAGAGAAAAACTGACCCTTTGGCTCAGGAACGTGCTGGCAGCCAGCTGCGCACCAACGGCTTCATTGGCTCCTGCGAACGGGCCGGCGTACGACTTGGCAAGTCGCCCAGCGAGCGTGACTGCGGCTCTTGCCACATCGCTGCCTGCGGTCATTCCGACAGTGGAGGCGACACCAACGAAAAGGGGTGCTGGACGGTGATTGGCGTCGCTGCTCAAAGCCGTCGCGAAGGCGCAGACCTCGTCGTCGCCGAAGAGCAGAGCGCGCTCCACACCGGCTTCTTGTGCCTCCAGGTCGTAGAACGGTTCACAGGCGCTTGGCCAGTCCGTTTGCTCGACCGCCTGTCGTAGCAGATTCGAATGGACTCGCCCGACCCCGCGGGGAACCACAAGCTGGAACTCGCGAGACGCGGCTGTCGATCGATGAGGTGAGCGACGTCGCGGCCAGCGGGGTCTGCCTCAGCCAGATCGCCGATGACCGCCAGAGGCTGTTCGGCCTCGACGCTGGCTCGATCTCGCACCGGCTCCTGCAGGCGGAACTGTCGCTCGGAAACGGTGGAGAGGCCCACTTCGTTGAGCAGATCGGGGGCACGCAGGGCAGCGATCTCAACTGCGCGTACGCGTCGAAGGCAGCCAGTCAGGCACAGGACGCAGCAGAGCGCGTCGGCCGGATCCAGCTGACTCGAATCGGCGGCGCCACGTCGAACGTGTTCTCCGTGACTTCTGACGGGGACACGACCGCCGCCTGCGTCGACCTCGTCCTGTAAGTCCGCTGGGATCTCACTCGGGGCCTCCCAGCGTCTGACGAGGCGTCCGGCAGGACCCGAGTGAGACCCGTTTCGGATCACAGAGAGCCGAGGTTCACAACCTCCAGGAACTCAATCTCGCCAAATGGTGTTCCCCGGAGGCGGCGGCAGACGAGCCGCTGAGTCCCGGTGAAGACCAGCGAGAACGTTCCAGGCGCTGTTACGTCGTTCCGCTCCCCTCGATCCGACAGGATGCGAAGAGCCCCACCGAAGTTCCTCACCAGCAGCGTTACGTCACAGGGATCCGTCGAGAAGAAGATGAGGCTCTCGGGCACTCCCAGGCTGAGGTTGTAGGTGACCACGCGGTGACCGGCTCCGGTCCCCCCACAGCTTCACACCGTATCGGTCGCCGACTGGGGGCGCTTGAGTGTGGTCAGGGTGGGGACGGCACTACGCGGGGCCTACCGGTCACCTCCCCGCCCTGACGGAGCACTCTCGTCCTGAGGATCGCCGCCCGCGGACTCCTCGTGCTCCGCGAGACCCTTGTCGGCCGTGGCGCGGTCGGCCCTCCGGCGGTACTTATTCGACCGAGACTTCGCCTCGACTCGAAGTCCCCAGTAGCCGCCGCGGTTCTTCGCGCCGGTGTGCTCGGTCTTGATTGATCGGGCCATCAGCTTCCTCCCAGGTCGGGTGTTGCTTTCCTACATGCCGTGAGCCTGTGGTTCAAGAAGGCAACGTGTCGGCGCGGGACTTCGGGACCCGCTGCTCGCAGCCTTCTCGGCACTAACGCGCGAGGAGCCAGCGAGGAAGTCCCGGATGCAGCGGTGGAGGAGAGCTATCCTGTACGCGCATGGCGACGATCTTCCTCTCATACTCCGTTGCGCCCGCTGATGGTCCCGTGGTCTCCCGCGTAAAGTCCATCGCCGTGGTTAGCGGTCACACCGTGACCATGCCCCCTCGACAGCACCCACCAGGATCGCCGCTGGCGACGATCGCGATGCGACAGGCCGTCCTCGCCTCGGATGTCGTGCTGGCGCTTGCGTCTGTTGGAGGACCCCAACACGACTGGCTGAACCGGGAGGTGCAGACGGCCTTCGAGAACCAGAAGCCGGTCGTGGCACTGCTCGAAGCCCAGATTGCTCCACAGGCGACTTTCCCGCCGGGGGTCCCGGTTGTTCCGTTTGACCGGCACACGCCGTATCAGGCGCAAGCGGCGATCCAGAACGCGGTGCAAGTCGTAGGCGATGCGGCATTGCCGCAGCAGGAGGGTGGAGGACTCGGGCAACTGGTTGGTGGGCTCCTGCTCGCCGGTCTCGCGTTCTGGGCGCTCAGCCGGGACTGAGGGGCCTGCGGGGTGGCGAGGCGGCCAATCGCCATCATTGACAACACGCTGTTGTCCTGCCTCGGCAAGGTCGGGATTCACGACCGACTGCCGATGGTGTTCGACAGGGTGCTCATTCCCCCGGCGGTGAACGCTGAGCACGGGGCCGGGCCAGGCAAGGCCCGCCAGCGGCTGCGCAACCTGAAGAAGGAGCTGCCCGACTTCTTCGTCTCCTGCAACGACAGGGATCCGTTCCAACTGCTGGTACTCAACGAGAAGCTCGATGCGGGCGAGGCGGAGGTACTGGCTCAAGCCGACTTCTGGCGCACCCAGCAGGCCCAGCAGCAGGTGTACGCCCTGATCGACGAACGCAAGGGTCGAGCCTTTGGACGACGGCTGGATATCAAGGTCTGGCGTACGGGCCGCCTGCTCGTCGAGATGAAGAACCGCGCCCTGATCTCCCAAGTGCAGCCGTACCTCGACAACTTGCGCTCAAGAACCACCTTCTGGCTGGACGACTCGGCATATCGCGCGGTCTTGCGGCTCGCGGGTGAACTCTCCCGGTTCTGACTGATGTAGCACGGCGAATTCCGCGAACTCATCGACGCGGAGCTTCTTGCGAAGCCGGCGCTTCATCACTCAGACCAGCCCCATGTCCAGCTGAAGCTGGAGCATCGCCTTCCGCGGGCAGTGCTTCGTGTCTTCGTCAATCACGACCTGGAGCTGCCCTTCACGGCGCGTCAGCCACTCGCTGGAGCCGAGAAGCTCTCCGTCCACCGTCGCCCCGTGGGCGGTCACCCACAGCACTGTGTCCTTCGAGAACTCCGGGAACACGAGGGCGCTGGTACCACCAGGAACCAGACCCTTCACAGATCCGCAGTGGCCATCTGCGTCTACGCCCATGTCGTCATTCGCACCGACGACCAGGAAGGCGATCTTCCTGTCCAGGTGGTTGGTGACCAGTACTCGAATGAACTCGTTGCTCACTGCTTCCCCTTCTTTCATCGCTAGTTGTAGTGAACCGAGACCGAGTACCCAGGCACGCACGCCTCGACGTCCCACGTCGAGGCATAAACTCCCAGCGCGTACACCGAGCTGGTCGTGATCGAGCGGGTGTACGTCAGCGTGATGTCCCCACTTCCAGTGTCCGAGTCCGCTGGCGCGAAGACCCCATTCGAACTCTGATTGAACAGCTCCACGACGTACTGTCCCGCGCTGGGCAGCGACACCGTGACTGAGATGTTCATAGAGGTTGAGCCGCCGCCAGCTCCTGTGCCGTACCAGGTGTACCAGTCGAGATCGGCACCACCGTCCAGCCCGTCCGTGAAGACGTAGGGTGACGAGACTGTCCCAAAGCTCGGAGCCGCCTGCAGGCTCCAGGCGTTGGCGATGCTCCCGTTTGGCTCATACGCGCTGTACAGCTCGTCTACAGAGCCGTCGCAGTCGTCGTCCACGAGGTTCGCACACAGCTCTTCCGCGCCGAGGTACGTGCTCCCAACCGCGTCATCACAGTCCCCCGAGCACGAGTCCTGGCCGTCCCCGTCAGCGTCGTCCCGGTTCATGTCCACCGAGAAGTCGTCGCAGTCCCACTCCGGCGTTCCCAGTTCGGGCGGCCCCGCGTTTCCCGGCCATCCGTCCCCGTCCTGGTCGAGCCCGTCTACTCCATCGCAGCTCTGATCGATCCCGTCGCCCCACGGATCGGAAGCGCCTGGATAGACGGCAGGGCTGTTGTCGTTGCAGTCCCCGTCGCATTCACTGAAGAGGTCCCCGTCCTCGTCCATTCCGCCGACGGAGGCGTCGTTGTCGTCACAGTCCTGGTCGGCTGGCCATCCGTCGTTGTCGGCGTCCACGGGCTCAGTCGAATCGTCGTCATCTCCGGGCTCAGTCGAATCGTCGTCATCCCCCGAGTCATCGTCATCCCCTGCCGTCGAGTCGTCGTCATCCCCTTGCGACGAGTCATCGTCGTCGCCACCAGGATCCAGCACGGTCACTTCGGCTTCACCACTCGGCCCCTCAACGCCGTCTCGTACAAGCCGCACCGAGGCTTCCCAGGTCTCCCCAGCCCCCGTGAACTCGGCCGGCACCAGGAGTGCGTCGTCCAGCTCACGAACGCCTTCCCTATCCCTGCGCCACACGACGTGCCACGCCAGCTCTCCGACATCCGGGAGCACCAGCTGCAGCTCGTCCTCCGTCGTGGGCTCCGAAGGCTCGATGACGGGTGCAGGGATAGGGATCTGGGATGGCGGCAGACACGACGGCAGTGTGGCCGCCAGAAGGAGCACAACGAAGGCCGTTGACGGTCTCATCGTCGCGGTCCCTCGGGCGCGCCAGCAACACGGCGCTTTGCCAGCCTCCTTCGTTCAGCCTCATGGACCAGTGCGCCAACCAGGCCGCCAACCAGGACCGCGGCACCGACGCCAGTCATCGCCACGCCAGCGCGCTCGCCCTGTTGAGCGGCCTCGTAGGTGTCGACGTTCATTGCAAACCCGTTCGGCTCGCTCAGCAGCGGCTGCAGCTTCAGACCCCGCTGGTGCTGTGTGCCAGCGAGGATCGAGCCACCCGCAGTTGCGGCGCCACCGAGGCCAGCGATGATCAGGAGCGGCGTCGGAGAGCTGCCGGAGGGCCGGGCCGCTCCTCCTGCAGCCCTGACCGCTTCCTGGGCGCGAGCCATCACTGTCAGCTGATCGGGCGGTAGCTCCGAGTCCACGGCCGCGTCTGGGTGCTCTGCGAAGAGCTGACGCCAGGTGCGCTCTGCGGCGTCCATGTCTGCGCGGGCCCAGTGGAGCTGGGCGAGTAACTCCAGGCGACGCTGGGAGGCTTCAGCGGGCCACTCCTTTCGGCTGTCCGTTCCCAGCAGTTCCTCAGCGATCTCCAGTTCCAGCCCCGTGAGCGCCAGGTCGGCGAGCCTAAGCCGCTCGGCGTGATCCCCCTGGGCGTCCGCCGCGCCCAACTCGATGAGGCCGAGCGTCAGGTCGAACCGGGGGTCCAGTTCAAGCGTCCCGCGGAGATCCCGGTATGCGACCAGAAGCGCACGAGCTTCATCGGCTCTTCCAAAGCGGTGCAGGGCCAGACCGCGAACGAACATCGCCTGGGTGCACGCAGGGTCGAGCCGCAAAGCGGATGCTGCGGCGTCGGCAGCTCGCTCGGGGCTTCCAGCATCCAGGTCGGCCTCGGCAAGCCGGAGCTGGCGGTCTGCGGGTTCGATCTCGCAAGCCACTGCATGACCAAGCCCCAGCAGGAGCGCTACGGCCGCGAAGGCTGCTGTCGTTGTGGTCCGCACTCGTCACCGCCCGGGATGGGGCGCCTCACCCCGCAGGTCGATGTTAGGGAATATGTTCTGACATTCAACGGATACGTTCGATGTTTCTAGACAGCGATGCCGGGCACGCTGCTGGGGCATGGATGACCCCGAAATTGACAGTGCGCAGTCAATCGCGCGGACGCGGTTCCTGACCGGCGTTGGAGAGCGTGTGACCGCGCTACGCGGCGCTGGGCGCTGGAGCCAGGAAGAGCTCGCGGAACGTGCGGGTGTGAACGTCCAGACGCTGTCCCGCCTGGAGCGCGGGGTGGGGGCCGTGCGGCTAGACACGCTGGCAGCGGTTGCTTCGGCCCTGGAGACAACCCCTTCCGGGCTGTTGGCGGGTCTGGCAGTGTCGGCGCCGCCAAGTGAGACTGGGCTCAGGGAGGATCCCCGCGGCCGCGAACTGGAGCAGGCGTGGCCGGGTCTCGCACCGAGCGAGCGGCGGCTTCTAGTCGAACTGGCGACTGCACTGCGAAAGCACTGAGGCTCCACGGGGGTCGGGGCCGGTCTGGGATCGGCGCCCTCGTGGTTCGGCGGGATGAGGTTGATAGGGCAATGCTTGTGGGCTCCCCGCGCGGGATCCGCACATGGAAGAAGCCAGCCGGTCCAGCCCTGCCATTCCGAGCGAGGCCACGGCACTCGCGGTTGTGCGATCCAGGGTCAGCACCTCGGCCTGCGCGGCAAGGTCAATTCAGAGCGACGCCAACAGCGCGCACAGGGCGCGCACCGCCAGCTCAGCCTCCTTGCGGGTCCAGCCCTGAAAGTCTTCACCGTCTACGTGTAGCGCTGTGTTCACGGAGTGCCAAAGGGCACCCCGTAGCAGTTCGAGGCGCTCAACTCGCGATCGGCTGCGGTCCGACTTTGCGTCCAGAGCCGCCTTCTCCAGCACACTTAGTCGGGTGCCCAGTCGCGCGGCGTCCATCGCCTTTCGCACCTCTCCGACCGCGTGAACCGCGTCGTCGGGGTTCTGCCGAAGGAACCGCACCGCCCGCTCCAGGTGGCGGCGCACCGGAGCTGGAAGATCGAGGTCGATGGCAGGCACTTCAACCACCCATGTGGAGGTGTATCCCCAGGCGTCGAGCCCAAACAGCCAATCGTCGCGGCTCAGGGTGATCGTCGTGAGCGGCAGACCAGAGTGCTCAAGCTGCAGGCCGCCCTGTCTGTGCGCCCGGCCACCAACCTTCAGCAGAATGTGGAGCTGAACGGCATCCCTCCGGTGCTTCTCTAGAAGGTGAAGGGCTCCGACGTTCACCGGTACGTGCAGATAGCCACGGGTCTCTACGACCTGCGACATGGTGCCGAGGTAGACCGAGTTGTTGAAAGTACCGCCGCAGCCAAGAAAGAGCCGTGGGTAGCCGTTTGGAGTACTCACCTGGACCGTGCAGTCGAGCGAGACCAACTCCGCAGAGCCCGCGCCCCGTGGGTTCAGAAGCACTTTCCATCCGAGCAGCAGATACGGCGCTGGAACGGTGCCCTCGAAGCCGATTTCGCCAAATTCCACGGTCAGCGCGGCGCGAGTATCGGCGACCGGGGTCGTGCTTGAGGTGAGGTCAACGTCGATTGGCGTCTGGGGCCGGTATATCCGCGTTTTTGACATGGTTGATGATAGGCGCAAGAGCGGCGAGGAACGGCAACGGCGCGGCCCGCCACCAACCCTGTTCAAGCGATTTTTCTCGACCGCCCCAGAGACTGCGTGTAGAAGCATCCCCTCTCGATGTAGAGTATTTGCAACCCGCAAGCAAGGCGGTCGAATGAGTGCGGATGCCCAGAACGCTGAAATCGTCGCCCTCCTGACACAGGTGTTGGACCGACTTGGAGGGATTGACGCGCGCCTTGATGGGATGAACACCCGGCTTGAGACGATGGACGGCCGACTCAAGCGTGTCGAACACCTCTGCGTCGAGATCGCAAAGCGCACGCTCAGCCCCGAGGAGTGTGCCGAGCTGGGCATTGATCCTCCGACGATGCCGCCTGGACAGGCTTCGCCCCGGCTTTCTGCGGCGCGATAGTGGCCCGGCTCGATGAGTAATGCCTCTGACGAAGCAGGACCGCCGCTCTTCCCAGCTAGCGCCGTCCCCCGGGCCGACTCACCGGTCGAGCAGCTCCGAAGCATCGCGGGGCAGCTCCGCGACCAACGCCGCGAAGAGGACGCAACGGTGGTTCTCGCGGTCGCTGACTTCGTCTCTGAGGACGCAGTGACGATTGACGCGGCACGACTAATGGTCCTGCTCGCTCAACGACTGGTGATGTGCTAGCGCCTCCGCGCAGAGGTAGCCGATTTGTCCTGACGTCAGGACAAATCGAGCCTGACAAGATCGTCCCGCCACCGTAGTTTGCTTCAACAAGAAGCCACGGGGGTGGGGGATGCGAGAGCAGCCGATGGCAGTGGCGGGTCTAAACCCGCCGCTTCGAACGCAAAGCGTGCGCAACTGGGGGGAGTCTCCGAGACAGGCCAAACTGGTCGCCCGCCTGCGAAAGCGGGAACGCATCGCCACAACGGTCGATGACCAGCTGGTCGACGAGGCGGTGCAGGAGGTCCGCAGGACAATCGTCCTGAGCGCCAGCGAAGCGGCGCACCAACTCGGGGCCTGGCTGCTGGCGCACTTCTGGGGCGACTCCGCGGCGCAGTTCAGGTCGAAGAAGCAGAAGAACCTGAGCTTCGATGCCCTTCTAGCGCGGCCGGAACTCTCGGCTATGGGCGTGAGCCGCACGCGGCTGTACGACTGCGTGAGCATCTGCTTGCAGCATCGTGAGAGCGGGGTTGAGGCGCTGCTGAAGCTGCCTAAGAGCCACCAGATTGCACTCTTGCCGGCTCCACGGCCGGCGGTGGCTGACCTAGCTCATGACGCCCTCGAAGGCGCCTGGTCGGTCCGCGTACTCCGGGCGCAGGTGCGATTGGCCCGGCTCTCTGCGAGCCGCGGCAGCCGCCCGGGCCCCGGCCGGCCAATGCTCCCGGAGGGGGTTAAGGCAGCGCGAGCTGCTTGTTCTCTTCTGCGTGGCCTCGCGGCCCTTGACGAGGAGTTGACGCCCAGCGAGGCGACCTCGATCGCGGAAACTCTCACAGAGATTGAGTCCCATGTGGCCCGACTCAAGGCCCTGGTTCGCGAAGTTTCCGTGACCGAAAACGCTGGATAACGAGGCGGCGTGCCTTCCGACCGGGGTGTGACTAGCGTGACTTCGGGTTGGGGCGCTGAAGTCCCGCTCGCACTCAAGGGGGGCTCAATGCAGCTCATCAAGGTCGTTTCTAGCCGTACGTTCGGATGCAACGTGGACGGCTCCACCCTCATCACCAACCTGGACGACGTCCTCGTGGATGCCCTCATGGCGAAGTCCGCAGCGGCCTACATCCTCTTCGAAAGCATGAGCGGCGACGAGATGAAGGTCGAGGTCAACTGGAACCAGACTCCCGACGGTGTCAACTTTGCGGGTCCTCCCGGCGGGCCTCTGTTGTCGATTGACCCTGTCACACTCGGCCTGCACGCAAACCCGAGTGCAACGGACGTCACCACCGTTGCGAAGATGGGTCTCATCGTCGAAGTGACCGATACTGCAACATCTCCGGTGTATCAGTCGGTGACGCTGTCAATCTGGCTCGTCCTGAAGCCCTTCTAGGTATCAACCGCGGAGGATCCCCGATCGGCGGTCCTGAAGACCCCTGCTCGACCCAGATTCAGCGGGGGACTTCGGGTCCTGTCGGGATGAACCGACCGGCAGCCATCCTACTTGACCCCTTGGAGAAGCGACATGAGCTGCGGAGACAGCCACGAGACCACGGCCTCCTGCGGGCCGCGTCCGGCCCGACGCCAACTTGAAGCACCTCCGGCCCCTAAACCGCGTAGGAAGGACCCGTGCCGCGCAGCGGCCCCGTCTGGGGTGGAGTGCGGCTGTACCGGTGCGCCTAGCCGGCCAGCTTCCGCCACCGAGAAATCTGGGGCCGTCGCTTTGGGTCTCGCCGCCAACCCGCCGGGGGTTGAGCCGGCATACGGGGCCCCGGTGTTCGGACGCGCTCCTGAGTTCCCTTATCCAACCGGACCAGCGCTCCAGGTACTCGGCGCGGCAGTTGGAAAACTGCGGGGACTTGCGCGCATGGGGGCGTACCTCTCCATTGCTCCGTGGCTCGTTGAGATTGCTCGTCCAGAGTACGAGTTGGTCAGAGAGGTCCTGGCGACTGAGCGGGCCAAGGAGCAGCTCACGGAGGGGCCGTGCTCGACGACTTTGCTGTCCTACATCCCGTTCGACCCCGCAGAGATGGGGTGGGAGGAGTATGTGCGGCGAGCCTGGGGAAGGGAGTGGCCCGATCGCGAGTCGAGCAAGCTGCCAACCGCATCCGCAAAGAACGACGGGGGGCGTGACGAGGCACGAGACGTGTCGGTTGACGGTGACGTCGAAGTGGTCCCGAACAGCAACGACCCGTTCAATGACATGCTGACCGACCAGTTTCCGCACTCCACCTGCGACCGCGTGTTGGACTGTTGGGTTCGCCTCCCCGGCGCCGGGTTGATGAATGGCGCCGCCGCCCTCTCGACGGCGCGTGGCCAGCCCTCTCCAATGGTCAACAACGCCGGAGGTTCCACCAACCGGGGGCGCGGGGTGTTCGCTTGCTCCCAAACTCCGGGGATTTCGGCAGTACAGGAGCGTCCGCTGCTCCAGATTCTCTGTGACTACCTCCGAGGATTCTGGGTCCAGGAACTGCGGAGGCGGGGGGCGGGAGCCGCGTCAGTCGGGATCTCGACGTCCCCGGTGTTTCCGTACCGGATTGGGAACAACGGAAGTCGTGAGACCTCGTCAGGATGGCCAGCGCGCGCCGGAGGCCCTCTCGGCATCGCCCTGCCGCGCCCCGCAGGCTTTGGCATGTACTCAGTCTCGGGGCCAGGAAGCCAGTGGGTCAGGTTCGGCGCGAACATCTTCGTCCTCCGCCAGTCAGACGAGGATTTCAACCCGCACAACGCGGGCACTCAGCGCGGGACGTTGGAGGAAGACGCGATTGGACTAGCACTTGACCTACTGCGTCGGTCGATGCCAATGCTGCGTGGCTGGGAGGCCGATCTCCTCGGTGGGGGTCGGTTCGGATTCGAGTTTGCAGGGGACGGCGCCGCCGGCGGAACGGCCGACATCGTCGCAACCGGTCAAGAGCTGTTCACGGCGACGTCAAGGAAGGTGCCGCTGTCGATCATCCTCCGCTCGGGCTTGGCACCCGCGGCGCCTGACGCGTCTGGCCGCGGCCATCCAGTGAATGGGGCAATCACGCTCAACCGCGAGCATGACCGATTCCGCCGACTCGTTGACGCGTTAGGGCAGTTTCGCTCGGACGCCCGCGCCTATCTCAACACCGGCATCTGTGCGAGCTTCGGCACCGGTACCCTTTTGGAACTCGCGGAGACCCTCGTACGACTGTCCGAGCTTATCCTCCACGAGTCCGGCCACGCCTTCATCTTCACTCAGTTCGGTGAGGAGTCAGGAGTCGCTGCGGACTGGTACGACGGTCCCGAATACAATGCCACTGCGATCGGCTGGAACTACTTGTTCCCTTCTACAGAAGCGACTCTGTTCGCTCCCGGTCTCCACACAGCATTCGGAACGCTCGGAGGCGCAATGCCCCCCGTCCCGCCGGGGCCGGGCCCTGCCTTGTTGGGGGATGCGGGTCTTTCCTTCCCAGGACTTCTTGCACTGCCTCCACCGTTGGTCGTCTCCAGGCACTATGCCCTCACCATGTTTGCAGGTTGGTACGAGAGGCTCCTGAGGCAGAACAACTACTCGCTGACTCGGAACCAGAACGCAGCTTGCAGGTGTCTCGAAGTGGGTGGCTCTGGCACGCCGTACGCCGAGTACCCCGGACACTGGGGATGGTGGAGCCCGAATAGTCGACCTTGCGCTGGCTTCACTTCTAGGCCGTGCAGTTCATTCCCATGGGTAATCTGAACCCCATGCAGGTTCTCCCCAACATGCCCACGGCCCTATTCCTTGTGGCTGCAGCCCTCACGGCCTTTGCCCCCATCGGCTGCACCATCCCGCCCCCCGATGAGGACTGTGCCACGTTCACGAATCTCCAGCCCGCTATGGATGTCCAACGGGTAGGAGAACGGCTGGAAGCAAGACTCTTTATGACGGGCACCATCGAGAGCGTCACCGGCGGTAGCTGGTCCTGGTCTGCCGATGACAACTACGACATCGTTATCGTGGACTTCGGGGCGGAAGTGAGCATCGTGATCTTGGCAGCCTGTGACGGCCGGGACGGGTCTAGGGAGGAGCGCTGGCAGACGACGTTCGTGCCCCCGGACGACGGTGCTGGCTGGATTTCGCCCACATTCGAACAGGTTATCTGAGCAATCCTTCCTTGCTCATTAACAGCTGTGTCACATCGTGGCACTCCGGTACGTCCAGGAGCCGCTCAACGCCCGAGAGCGACGGGAACTGCTCGGTCCGGCCGTCTTCAGGAGCGCATGAGCGGTCGATGAACGTCGGCGGCGAGTGGGACGTCTGTAGTGCGCCCGGCGGGCCTGGCATGGGCCACGAGCAGCAGCCTGCCGCCCCTGGCCGACCGGATCTCGGCGCATTGCTCGTGCCGAACCAGGCGCTGGCTCCTCCCCTCGACCGTCGCCCTTCCCAACTCCCAGTCTGTCGCGAGGGCCGGCGCAGCTTCGGGCTAGCCTTCGTCGGCGTAGCCCGGTTGAAGCACGAGATACAGCGCCTTCATCAGGCCCCCTGTCACGAGCGTTCGTCGGAGTGCGTCTCCCAGCTCTCTCCCCTCGACAGGAGCTCGGTCCCGCAGCACCTGGAGGACCCCTAAGTGCATCTCGCTAAGCCGCGGAGCTTCGTCCACTGCTTGCTCCCAGCGAAAGACCGTCGACGGCGCTACCCCCATCAGCTTCGCGAAGCCGCGATTAGACATCCCGAGGCTCAGCCTCAGCTGTCTTATTTCTGTACCGGTCATTAGACCAGTATAGCTCCTTGGGCGACAAGACGCGCCCGCCTGCACAACAATTTGCACACAAGCACTTGTATGCGATTGCATACGCCCTATGGTCTCTCCGAACGGCGAAGCCCGCCGGAAGAAGGAGAAGCCATGACGAACGGGACCATCACGATCTCCCTCCCCACCACCGCGTGGGGTCACATCAACAACCTGACCTGCGACGAGTTGGGACTTGACCATCGGGCCGTGGTGGAGCAGCTCGTCCTCGACGGCCTGCGCACAGTGTTCGTCCCTCGCAGTGCGCCCGACCAGATCGGGCCGGCGGTCAACCAGGTGGATCGCATTGCCGAGGTGGAGCCGGCCCACGCCGAGGTCGTGGAGGGGAGGCTGGCCGAGGTGATCGAGCTCGCCGGGATGCGCGAGCGGCGCGTGTCCCAGGGCGGCGCGGGGCGCGCCTTCGCGATGACGGACGACGAGTTCGCACGCGAGCAGCTGGAGCTGTGGGGCGTCGAGGCTGCCTAGCTGCGGCCGCCTACAACTGGTCCAATAGCCACTGGCTGTGTTCGGGGGTGCCCACCTCTGGTGTCGCGAACTTGCGTTCGAGTTCGGCGACGCCAAGTACGACCGCTTCCCGCAGGACGTGAGAGTCGGTCCAGTCCATCCGGACCTGAGTCTCTTCGCGAGAGTTCACGGTCTCCACGAGTTTCTGGATACGCGAGTACAGCTCAGCGGAGATCCGAACTGACTTAGGGATGAGGGCCACGTCGACTCCTGGACAGGAGATTGCTGAGGAACGCTAGCAGGGCCGAACGCAGCGAATTCGACCGTATACGCCCGTAGACGGTCGAATTCGCGCACGGGAAAGCCCGCGGCGGAGGTCATGTCCAGCTGTGTGCCCGTGTGTGCGTTCGTCTACGGCGTCCGTATACGGGCGAATACGCGTGTCGTAACCGCGGGTGCGGCACCCGTATACGGGCGAGCACGCGCAAATACCTGAAATTACTTAAGTAACAGTCCGGACAACCCGATTTGGCCGCTACGGTCGTCCGAGAGAGCCCCCCGCATCTGCCGGCTCGCTGTCCACAACCAGCACTCCCTGGCGATCGGGGCGCCAGAACGAGCAAAGGCCCGGCGCGCCAACGCCGGACCCTCTTCTCGGGTGCATCGCCTAGGGCACAGGGCGCCCGCAGATCAACCACCAGACTCAATTGAGTCTGCGTGCGCCCGTGTGCTTTTGCAAGGAAAGCATGCAGACCATCGCCGTACCCATCCTCTGGAAGCTCGCCGCCGCGAGCGACCGCCTCTCCGCCACTGAGCTCACCCCTTCCCAGGCCAGTTGCCGCGAGCGCTTCCTGCTTCGCGTTCACAGGGAGACCCCCGTCTCGGCCGGGTTCCCAGAGAACATCGTGCTCTCACCGCCGTCGTTGGAGGATTACCTCGCGGCCTGTCGAGTCGACGCAGTGAAGCGGGAGGCGACTGATGCTTAGCCCAGCACGCCGCCTCGGGCGCCTCGTCGACTTCGTCTCCCAGCCGCTCGACCGCCCTGACCGCAAGCTCATGCGGGACTGCATCCTGGGAATGGCGCTGACTGCCAGCTGCTGCCAGACCACCTGGGCTGACGCCCTGGCAGAGGACTCTCCCGGGAGCACGCGACGGCGAATCAACCGGTTCCTCAACGGGGACCTCGACCTTCCCCGGCTGTGGGACCGCCTCCAGACTCGTAACCTCCGCACCCTCCGTACACGTCAAGGGCGCGATGTCGTCGTTGCGGTCGACTATTCCGCGGCCAATCACAACGCGGCGAGCATGGCCGCCGGTGCCGGCATGGATGGCGTGGTGATGTGCTGGCAGGGATCTCTCGGCCGCGAAGATCCTGGTCACCCCCACGTCACCATTCAGGGAATTACCGACGATGGCTTCCACATCCCGTTGCTGCTCCAGCCCTGGGATCGTGATGAGACGCTTGAGGATGGACGCACTCCGCGGTGGCCCAGCGACACGCGTGTGTACCTCGACGCGATCGATCGCGTGCGGTGGGCCGCCGGGGACGAGACCATCTGGGCCTTCGATCGCGGGTACAGCGCCCGCACCTACGCGCCGCACTTCGACCGCTGGGACCTGGCCTGGGTGGTTCGGGTCTCCATCGCGAACTCGATGACCCTCGCTGATCTTGACGGTCGGCGTGCGCAAGTCGGCTCGCTACTCGACACGGCGAAGGTCGTGGCGCGTGTCCAGCGGACCTCATGCACAGCCCGGCGCAAGAAGTTGGGGCCCCGAACCGACGAGGTGAGGGCCATCCCCGTGCGCCTCACGATGGCGAACGCCGAAAAGGACCCCATCGGCCCGGTTCGTACGTTGATCAGCTCGACCGTCGTCTCGAATCCGCGGATCCGTGTTGTGGTCCTCGCCGACCGCCTTCTCACAGATCCCGAGGAGATCCTCCGATACCGAGCCGCCTATCACCGCCGGTGGCCCGCCGTCGAAACGGGCTTGCGTCAGATGAAGAACCGCTCGACGCAGTTCGGCCTGAGTTACGAGGACGCCCGCGGGCTGAACTGGCCGACGATCGAGAAGATGGCCCTGCTGGTCTCCATCTACCAAGGATTCACCAGCGAGCTGGGCCGGGTGGCGCAGACGGCGCCAGCCTCCGCGGCTCCTGTGCTTGACCGCGTCTACACGTCGGCCAGCGATCCCTACGACTGGCGCTACCGAGTGACACGTGGAATGACGAAGTACCTTCAGGAGCGCATCTGGGCGGAGCGCGAGCGGCGACGTCGGAGCGGCCAGGAGCCGTGGAAGCGCGTCGCGGACTGCCTCTTCGGCGAGCTGCGCTAGATGCCCTGAGGGCGACCACCGCGCGCCACCGTGCGGTCCCAGGGTCACGACAAAC
>ENA-OWNT01001408-OWNT01001408.1-seawater-metagenome-genome-assembly--contig:-NODE-1408-length-30670-cov-4.388586_pt1 | contig 30670 bp, 20 predicted proteins | sample MGYA00238136_ERZ651165 | MGnify/ENA primary metagenome ERZ651165 (study PRJEB26861, sample SAMN08777766) | seawater metagenome | isolation source: coastal seawater | place: USA: Florida | collected...
CTAAAACGTCTTTGGATCAGCTTTTTAACTGGCATCGAGTATTCAATTGTTCGTGAAGGTCAATCTAAAGCCTATACTTCAAAAGATGGCAGCGAGTACGTGTTATAAATATGACCAGCTTCTTAATATGAGCACTGTGTTGATCAGTTGTCAGTGCTCAAATGTACTTACCGCTTAAGAAATATTGCCATTGTTTGACAATTCACATTTATTTATGAACAACAGGCTTTTCTTGAAATGAATATTTTAACTTTAAGCCGTTCAAAGCACTTTTAAACTCTTCGTTTTCCATTAATTTTTTTATTATGTTAAATGGCTTCTCTAATGATTTAGGACTTAGTATTACCCGATAATATTGCTCATGCGGCGTTTTAGAATAATGTATTTTACTTTGCCACTCGGGATGAATAGCGAAATAATAATTCAATGTCGCTCTGCTAATAACTGCCAAATCTAATCGTTCTTTGATCAACATTTCCAATAACTGCAATTCTGATCCAGTCGGTGTGAGCTTTGCTTTACCCATTTTTAAAATAGGCGCGACTCTAAAATAATGATAACCACGTACACCACCAATATTTTTGTTATAAAGCGAAACGGGTCCTAGGTAGTCAAATGTATTATTAACGTGAGAAATAAATTCATCTTGATCATGCAGTATTGGTGGCGTCCAAAGAAATTTAGTTTGGGTTTTGTCTTTAAACCAGATTGGATGCACACCCAAGATCATGCCATCTAAGGTGCTGTTAGCTATTTCTCTGTTAAGCCTTTTTCTTGGTACAAACTGTGGGACAAACTGAAATTCCGCTTGAAAATTGTTGAATAATTGAACTAATTCAAAATAAAGCCCAGTTTCTAATTCTAGCTGCTCAATATAAGGAGGTTTTAAATGGTAAACATAAATATATACTTTTTCAGACACATGAGGTTTGTTGTCTACTTCTTCTAACGCCCTTAAAGGCAAAGAAATAAAAACCATACAGGCAATGAATACTATGAATTGTGGCACGTGCGGACATTTATTTTACTTATCGTTTAATTAGTTATAGCCGATTTTATAAATTCTACAACTGTGCATCGTGCCATATCTTTGCATCAGCGAGTGTAGATTTAATAAACCTGTCCTTCATCGACATATAAATAGTCATATCATGATTGCACAGAGAGGCTGCTTTTCGTTTAATTTCGGCGTAATCGCAAGCAACTTTTGAGTGAGCGATTAAATAATCTCTAAAAAGGCGATGGTTAAATGCATGACTATTATTTAGCTCAAACATATGAATATGGTGGCTACGTGGAGCGCCTCCTTTTTGGAAATAACGACGCCCTTCAATCCCGTTTTCTCCTTTAGGCTTATAACCAAGCTTTTCAAATTCTGTGTTTAACGTATCAATAAAACCGAGATTTTTTACCTCTACTAGTATGTCAATAATCGGTTTTGCCGCTAAACCTGTCACTGATGTGCTACCAATATGTTCAATATTAATCAGTTCTGAGCCCAAGATTTGATTGAGTAGTAACTTTTCTTGTGAAAAAAGTTGCTGCCAACGCGGATTGTAAGCAACAACTTCGATTACTCTTTTGTTCATAAATTTACTTAAACTAAAAATGCATGATTAGTTGCTTGTAATGTTAATCTAAACCATTACATTTTTCTAAGGCAACGAAACCACACAATCACGCCCTTGCTCTTTTGCAATATACAATGCTTTATCAACCCGAGAGAAAACATCATCAAAGCTGCTATCTTCTGACATAAAAGTAGTTACACCAATACTCACAGTGATCGATATTTTTCTTGTACCACACAGCAGTGAGCTGTTTACCGTCTTTTGAATTCGCTGTGCAACGCACATAGCAGCCGACAGATCACTATAAGGTAGTAAGATCGCGAACTCTTCTCCCCCTATTCGCGCAAATATATCTTCTTGCCTCAGTAGAGCACTTACTATTTTAGTCAAACCTTTTAACACTTCATCGCCCACTGGGTGACCAAACTCATCATTTACTTGCTTAAAGAAATCAACATCGAAGGTAACAACAGCGAAGTGAGCACGTTGCCGCTTAAAACCGCTAAAAGCATTTTCTGATTGTTTTATAAAGAATCGTCGATTATAAATTGCTGTTAATTCATCAGTATTAGCAAGGCGTTTGAATTCTTCTTTAAGCTTATATATTTCTGTAACGTCGGTAGAAAAGCCAATCAATGATTTTTTACCTGACATTGAGACCGGCACCTTTACACTCAAATAGTGATAAGTTTCACCATTATCTACCACGGTCTCTTCGACTCGCAGGATCTTTTGCGTAAGCAGTGCCTTTGAGTCACTTTGATGAAAATGCTCGGCGGTTTTTGATGGCAAAATATCTTGTTCTTTTTGACCAATAATTTGCTCTGCTGGTAAGTCAAAAAGAGTAGCTACTTTCGAGTTTACATATAAAAAACGCCTTTCATCGTCTTTCATATAAACGTAGGCCTCAACATTATCTAAAATAACACTCAGTAACTGCTTTTGCTCTTCCACCGTTTCTCGCAGTCGTTTTTCTTCAGTAATATCATGGGCTACCCCCGATACACCAATAATCTTTTGTTGATTGTCATACAAAGGTTTTTTTACGATTCGGTATGTTCGTGGCTCGGCTGAGGGCTTCAAGAAATTGCTTTCTTCACAGATCACTTCTTTGCCTGTTTCAATTGCTTGCAAATCGTTTACTAACATTTGCTTTGATAAAGTCAGGTCAAAAAAAAGACTGTCGTCCTTTCCTTTTAACTCGTTTAATGTGCAACCAAACAATGCTAATACCTTTTCATTTCCATATAAGTATTTGCCATCCATGTCTTTTGCAAAAACATACGCCCCAAGGCCGTCGCAAATCTGCTGCAACATCTCAAGCGTATTATCATCACTGATATTGTTATTGTGTAATTTCACATCCATTCCTTATTTGAAAGGTGACTTACAAAAACTAACAACAAAGTATTAGTAAAAATCACTTAATACCTACGAATATAGCATTTATATTTATAACTCGTACCTTTGTTGCGTTGAATGCCCACTTAAAGAGTTTAAATCAATTGAAGTCTTTAAAATATGACTTAGCGCATAGCGATTAATGCGCTTAAGGCGTTTTTGAATAGAAAGAGTAAGATAAAAAGTTTGCTCTTCTGCAGATTGTTAAAACTTGTAAACAAATTAACCTCATGTTTAAAAAAGCAAAAACGTAAAAACCACAAAAACAAATACATTTTTGAAACATTATATAAACATTTGTTATTGATAAAGGAACTACAACGGGTTTAAATGAGTTTTTCTATTTAAGGAGTAGTTATCATGAAGAAACTCATCGCCTTCTTTGCTGTCGTCGCAATTTTAACGAGTGCTTATTTGTTTTCACAAAATGAGCCTTCAACCATAAACACAGCTATTGATACACCCTCAGAAAAACGTCTTAAACCTGACGAAAATCCAGTTGTCACTGAAATAACCTTAAAACCAAATATTACACAGCCACTATCACCATCTAAAGCACCAGAAGAATCAACTTTTTATGCTGTAAATAAATTATCAGACAAGGCTAAAGCGGTACTGAATGAGGCAGGGGTATTGCCGACAGACTTAAACAATGAAGCTTATATAGAGTTTGATCTGCCTTCTTTGAGGTCTCTTGAAGCTGGCGATAAATTTGAACTATTGATCCCGCAATCTACCGAAACCTTTATCGCAGAAGTCACCTTTATTGATGTTGCAGGCAATGGTGATAAAAGCATTTTTGGTAATGTCACCGGCGCTGATGGCCGCTTTCATACCACTGTTTTAACCGTTGGGAAAGATGCCGTTTACGGCCAACTTACCGCCCCTAGCGGTAATTATGTATTCGAATCAAAAGACCAATACGGATGGATCGCTGCAAAACGGGACTTGTATAAAAAACACGTTGAGTTCGAGCATTCTGAGTCTGAACATCACTCAGATGCACAACACCCGGAGCAAGAAAAATCAGATTTATTTGCTCCTAAATTAAACAACAATGACAAGTAAGGAAAACAGATGAAAACATCACTTAAAACACTGGTCGCTGCATCTGCAATTGCATTCTCTGGTTTCGCTTCGGCGGTTACCATTGATATCGGCGTTTTATATACCGATCAAGCAGCTGCAAAAACAGCAAACATCAATACAAAAATCAACCAGTTGATCGCATTTTCTAACCAAGTGTACCAGCAAAATGGTGTCGATATTCAGCTTCGTTTAGCTGGCAGTCAAAACCTAGGTAACTACGCGATTACGCCTGAATCTAGCTGGCTAAATGCTGTAACTGATAGCTCATATGTTGCTAATTTACGTAACACTTGGCGTGCAGATATGGTTGCAGTACTTGGTACTGGTGCTAGTGCAGGCAATGGCCTAATTTCTTGTGGCCTAGCTTGGGTTGGTCAAGGCAGCAATGGTAACCTTTACAGCTCGATGAGTGACCGCATGTTTAGTATTACTGCGATCGACTGTGGAGCGACAACTTTTGTGCATGAGTTAGGTCATAACCAAGGTCTGGCGCACTCGCGTAAACAGGGCGACACATCAGGTGGCGTATATGTTGATGGCATGGGTCATGGCGTACAAAACAACTTTGCAAGTATTATGGCTTATCCACATGTATTCGGCTCTGCAACACAGTATGATTACTTTGCAAACCCTAATTGGTCAGTAAATGGCGTACCTTACGGCGTTGTAGGCCAAGCATATGGCTGGAAAACAGTAAACGATACTAAATACAGCATTGCGAACTTCAAATAATAAAGTATTAAACTGATTTTAATAAACTTTATACTTCAAGAGGTGCACAAAGCACCTCTTTGTTAACGGCTTATCATTAAAACTGTATACATACATGGTATCTTTTATTTCCTTTCTAAGAATAAATATTTTTCTCTAAAGCATCTAAAAGTTTTGCCGATAACTTGGCAATGTCATATTTGCTTGGTATGCTGAAAAAGTATTATAAGCATATGTTTAAAAAGCATTAATCAGCTTTGCGCAATAATAAAACACTCTCTAGTAATAAAAATAAATTGAGTTTTCAGCATGTCTTTATCGCAATTTTCAGATCAACTCATTCATGAGCAATTTAACGTAACTCAATATCAACTTTTACACAAAATCGGTGAAGGTGGCTTTGGTAAAGTCTTTAAAGCTACTCAAATCAACACAGGCCAAACTGTTGCGATTAAGTTTCTCGCCATTGAGCCCCATTGCGAAGAACAACAAAAACAACGCTACATCGAGCGTTTTAAGAGAGAAACAGAGCTAAGTAGCCAGCTCCAACACCCGAATATTGTGCGATTGCTCGATAAGGGGCAAATAAACGATAACCTCTTATATGGTGTTTTTGAGTTTATTGAAGGGCAATCACTGCGTGAGCACTTGATCCAAGAAGGTGCACTGAATGCCGTTGATGCCAAAGAGGTCATGCTGCAAGTATTAGATGCCCTCGTGCATGCCCACCAAAATGGTATTGTGCACCGCGATATAAAGCCTGCAAATATTATGCTTAGTAAAACCGGGGCAAAAACACACGCAAAGATCCTTGACTTCGGTATTGGCACTCTGACCCAAGACAGTCGTCAAGCAGACTTTAATACCTTAACACTCACACAAGAAACATTAGGCACACCTTCTTATAGTGCCCCAGAGCAATTGCGCGGCGAGCCTGCCACTACAAAAACTGATTTATATGTCTGGGGACTCGTGTTTTTAGAGTGTTTGACAGGTTTGCCCGCTATTTCCGGATCTAGTATTGCAGCTGTATATCACAAGCAGCTAAGCGATATGCAAGTTTCTATTCCAAGTTCTTTACTCGGCCACCCAATCGCAGATTTATTGAGACGTGTTTTAATTAAAAACGCCACAGATCGTGTGATCACTGGTGACACCCTTTATCAAGAAGTTAGCCAAGTCAATATGTCTAACCTTGTTGGAGTGCTTGCAGACTATCGAGCTCAACAACAAGCCGATGATGAAACGCTCATCATGAGAGGTGACGGTCCAACTGCTTCATCGATGCAGCATTATACTGCCCATATTGAACGTAAACACATCACCGTATTAGCCATGCGTCTTAGCAGTAAGGTGATCAGTGACAAAGATCTCGATTTGGATGTTATCGATACCTTATTTAAATCACAGCGAAACCACTGTATTGATATTGCAACTCGCTATGGTGCTACACATGTAGGTAATTTGGGTGACTCTACCCTATTTTATTTTGGTTATCCCGTCGCATCTGATAATGACACAAGGTTATGTGCCAGAACCATACTCGATGCAATTAGTGATATCACCAAGCGTAACGCGCTGACTCAAGAAGCACATGGCGTGCAGATTAATGTTCATGCGGGTATTCATGCTGGGATATTTACGACTTACGCAAATGCAATGCCCGAAGGACATATTGCTAATACCGCTATGGTATTAGCAAGAGCTGCCGGTGAGCGTCAAATTCTTTGTAGTGAAGAATCCAGAGCTATGCTTGATCCATACTCTGAATTTGAATATTTCGGTGAACAAGTACTGAGCTATAGCCTGCATAAAGAACGTATTTTTAGCTTAAAGGGTGAGCGCCGTGTTGAAGCCTTTGGCTTTATGCGTGGCACTAAGAATAGTCACGAACTTATTGGTAGAAACAACGAACTAGAGCAATCACTCTCAATCTTCAATCATGAAACGACTGAAAGCCGCTTTACCCACATTCATGGTGAAGCTGGCATTGGTAAATCACGATTACTCCAAGAAATAAGAACGAGTGCGACAAAGTATCAACAGCTTGTTGCTCAGTGTTTGCCTGAGCATCACAACAACGCGCTTTATCCAATTTTGACTCTCGTACGTTATTTATATAACACGAATAATTTAACGACAGCCCAAGCGATCGATACCTTTACTCGGGTTATTTCTGAGCATGACAATACCCTTGATTGTGAACAAGTATTACCTATCTTATTGATCTGGTTAAATATTGAATTAAGTGATGAACTGACTGCATCAACGCTTGCTCCAGATGCACAAAAAGCGCTGCTTTTTAAATCATTAACAGCCCTGCTAATGGACCAAAGCTTTAGCCTAAGTGCAAATAAACTCTATATTGTTGAAGATATTCACTGGGCTGATGTCACAACTATTGAGTTTATTCAGTACTTTGCAAAACAACTCCATAACGGCGATGTACTTATCAGTACGTCACGTCAAAAAGTGCCTACACAATTAAAAGATCTCACCTTGCTTGAAGTTGGGTTAAAAAAATTAACCGAACAAGCGACTGAAGACTTCATTATTAAGCTATTTGACGATCAAACTGTATCGCAACAAGTACTCGATGTTCTGGTTAATCGTACTGATGGTATTCCGCTATTTATAGAAGAATTAGTCAGTATGCTAAAGCAAAAAGAGTTGGTTAGCGTCATTGAAGGTGAAATTAACTTCATAAGCCCTGATAAGCTAGATCAAGTACCAAGCAGTCTGCGCGAGTCTCTGCAACAAAAGCTAGATAGTCTTGTCTATGCGAAAGAAACCGCACAGCTTGCTGCTACCGTTGGGCGTGAGTTTGAATATGATTTGTTAGTTACAGCTTCTTCACTGAGTGAAAACCAAATTCAAAATGACTTAAACGAGCTTATCGCCAAAGACTTAATAGTTCATCAACGCAGTGTAAACAATGACAGTTATATTTTTAAGCACGCTTTGGTAAGAGATGCTGCTTATGAGAGTATGACAAAAGAAGAAGCTTCGAATAAACATGAAGTATGCTTAAACGCCTTGATCCAAATAGGTAAATTTGAATCTCAACCATTTATCTCAATTCATCATTTGAACCAACTTGGCCGTTATTTCGACTCAATTAACTTGCTAAAAAAATTAGCTGATAAAGCCTTAATTTCATACTCAGTTTTAGAAGCTGAGTCATTTATTAAAGAATGCATCATCATTTATGAAAAGTATGGTTTGAATAATAAAGAGCTTTTCTTTGATTTAAAGAACTCATTGGCAAGTCACAGAGTTGCAGGTCGAGGATGGATCGATGATGAAGCTAGCCAAGCAATACTCGAAAACTATGACTTGGTTGATGAGAATACAGATCCTAAAGCTAAGTTTATGACACTTCGTGGGCTTTGGTTGCAAAATTATGGCAGTGGCAACAAGGTAGATGCACATAACATCGCTGTTGCCTTATTTAATGATAAAAATAATTATCCAAGCAGCTTTCAACCAATTATATATGAAATGCTGGTTCAAACACTTTTTGCAAGGGCTGAATATAACGACCTCATTCAACTCCTAGATGAAGTACCAAAAGAAATCTTTGATAATAGCGTTGAAGCAATTGCCAGTAATTTTGGATTTTGCTCTGAGCTCATTTGTATCGGATTTAAGGCACTTTCAGAACTTTATCTTGGCAATAATGACGCAGCTCATAAGCTGATAAAAGAACAAACACATTTAGCCTTAGAAATAGGTGTAGATGAATTAATATCAGCAACATACGGTTTGCAAGCTCAGTTTTACTTAAATTGCGCATTTATATCAGAGTCTCGTGAAGACTTTGATAAGTTTAAAAATAAAGCTTATGAACTTGCAAATGAAAGTGCTCAAATAGCCACTATGGTAAAAAATGAAGCATGGTTGGGTTATGCAAATATGCTGAGCTTTTTATCAACAGTCGACTCTAATATTACACATGCTGAGTTCGAAGAAGGTATTCAACAATTCTCTGCTTATCTATGTCATTACGCGTTTTATTATGCCTTCCTAGTGAAACAACAATCTCTCGAAACTGGAAGTTTTGATGCTGATTTTTTTGGTATTGCACAAAGCAATGCCAATGAAACTCTTACTTTATATGTAAAACCACAATTAAACCTATTAAGGAAATATAATGGAAAATAAATACCCTACGGGCCTATTATCATTCACTTACCACGTTCAGCACACTGAAGAAGTTAGAAAGTTAGCGTTAGAGCAGCTTTCAACAGCTATGGCTCTATTTGAGCTGTCTGAGCCACAAAAGGAATTAGTTACTAAGATCCAGCACGAATCATCTCTAACTGATTCTTTATGGGAGCAATATGCACAGGAGTTAAGACCTGAAGTTGAGCAAGAAGTAAAAGAAATCTGGTAAGAGGACTTGGGGCCATTAGGCCCCTTTTTAATACAATGACTTTATCTGACTTGCATCAAATGCTGTGTGAATCACATGGCCACTTAATCAATCAAAATAATCAACATGCGACCAAGCAATTAGCCGACAAACCACCACAAATAACAAAAGGCGTATGTTATGAATACCGAGCCGCAGAGCTTGCTCATCCTTGTGACTTCTTAGTTGCCTATGACACAAGTGACTCATCTATTAGGAGTTTAGAAAAGCTTTTTTATTCCAGCGATAATGCTAATAGCAATCGAATAACTGACTTTTTAAAAAAGCTTAAAGTTGCCCAACCTCTGAACGCAGTTCAACTTTTATGGTTAAGCTTTGATTGGAGCCGCAATCACTACCCTGAAATACCTACTTTTTATGTAAGCACACAGCATTACAGCTATGTTTATGGTGAAAAACTCGATAAGGCGATAGAACACACTTTTCTTTCGCTTGCACCTGATTATTTAGAAACTGCAAAAGAGATCACTACTAATCTGTCTTTTGGAAAGTTAAACCATATTGGTTTTACTTATGCCAGAGACGCACTTAAGGCCAAATTCACTATCACTTTAGCCGCTGATGAAGTAATTCCTCTTTTGGAAGGCATCAATTGGCAAGGTGATTATGCTCAACTACATAGCGCATTAGAATTAGCTAAACAACTTACAGACACGATACAAATTAGCCTGTCTTTTGACAAAGTACTATCCAAGAAAATTGAATTAGAACTTCCATGGGTAAGAAACCAGTCTGAAAATTATGTAAATGAAGACTTTATCGAAAAAGTGATAGAAACTTGTCACGGAGAGCAAAATTACAAGCGTCTCATAGAGTTAGTTGACTGGTTGGAAAATAACCCTAACGATAAAGCTTTTTATACAAAGTTTTCAATTTTCGAAGATAAAAAAATTAATTTAAAGAGCTACTTACACTCGAGTCCCGCCCCAAAAAGAAGGTTCCTAGGATGAAACTAAATCTTTTAAAATTGGTATTATTATTTGTATCAGTTTCGGCAAATGCTAAAAACACAAACCAAGAACAAACCTATGCTCATTTTCCTGATTGGTTGGCTGGAAAATCATCTTGTGACTACAACAGCAAAACGCTGCGCTTACCCCAAAATATAACGCAATTAAAATACTTACCTGCCGATGCATATTATCAAAAGGGATGCGAAAACTTAAAACCACTTTCAAAAACAGATCCTGACTATGTAAAAAAGATAAGCTTTTTACAAAACCAATATGATCTTTTTTCTTGGGCTCAATTCGTTGTACTAAACCGAGCAGTCAATTCTGACCTTTCTATCTCTCAAACTAATTTACCTATTTGTGATGGCGATAATTGTAAAAAACCAACTTGGTTACATTGGAGAGATACTGATAGCATTTTTTTAGAAAATGGTTGTACACCTGAGCCGTGGAGTTTTAAAAACAACCCTAATTTAAACCCTGAACTCAGCGCTATCAGCCAGGTTGCACCTAGTGGAATGGATTTAAAAGACGCTATTCTGGTGGATCAAGCCAACCAGCCTGTTTATTATCAAAAACTTGTGTCTCCTAACCTCTTTGAGTTAATCACAACACCCAATATTCTCACGAATATGCCTCTCTATCACTTGCAAGGCCAAAGTGCTTACCTTAACAAAATAGGCAAGCTCAATGTTGCACTTGGTTCTTACGTCAATTGCCCTGGTGATTCATCAGATAAAGTTTGCAATTTAATTCCAGATCTCAAAGCTTATAAATATGGAGATACGACTGGAAGTATTACATTGAAAGTAGCATGGAAGGTACTATCGAAAAACGATGATCCGAGTCAGTTTATTCATGTTGAAAAAGATGTCGTCGTTTACGATAACTTAAAAAATGGTGAACAAAGTAAAGTAGCAAAAGTCGTTCAAAAGAAACTCGGGGTCGTTGCTTTTCATATTGCGCATAAAACAAACACATCACCTAACTGGGTATTCTCTACGTTTTCACATATGAATAGTGTTGATGGGGAAAATCCAATGTTTACCAATCCTCACTGCCCTACTTGTCCTGTGAACGTTGCAAATGGCGGAAAAGGACCAACACAAGTTAAACGAATTGATAATATTATGCCTATCACTCAAAGGGTTAATCAGTTTGTCCAAGGTAAACTAGCCGCTGAAAACTCAGTACTGCAGTATTACAACCTAATAGGCACTCAGTTTACTACTGATAATTCAGCCCCAGTTACCCATGGCTACCCTGGAAGATTACTTAATTTTGCAGGAAAATCCCCGTTTCCTACATTTTTGGCCAACGAATTACTAGAAACATTCTTACAGCCTGGCAATACCCCCTTAGGGCCTGATAAAAAACTTTTTTTCAAAAACTCTTCATGCATGAATTGTCATGCTAGTGGTGGTTTTTACTCTGAAAGTGAAAACGGTTTTAAACCAAGAACAACTGACTTTATGTTTATTTTTGAAGATGCACATAGCTTTAAGCCACAAGCATGCAAATAAGTTGAATTAAAATCTATGGCCCATATTCTCGGGATATTAGAAAAGAACAAATACTTACTATACAAAGAAGTACGGGCCATATTTTCAATTTACCTCTCATGGTTATTAGAGCAGCAATTTCATTAAAACTAAGACTTCACAAAAATTGTTAACTTTACGTTAATTCATTTTTTATCCATAATTGCTCCGTAGAATAAATTATTGGAAAACTTCATACTAGGGAATCAATTATGCGTCGTTTTACGACTTCTTTAATTGCTGGCGCCATGCTCACTGTTTTATCAGGTTGTGAGCTCGGCAGTAATGACACACCAAGCAACATTGCTGTGACTAAAATATCAACTGGTCCACTTGATACATTAGAACCGAATCAAACCGTAAAGACGTTTTATGATGTTGAAATTGCTGGTTTCAACAACATTGACGTAGATGTACATTTTTACCTTCTGCATGCTGCTGAATTAGATGAGCAAAGCGGAGACGAAGTCGAAATTGAAGAAGTACATAAAGTCGGTGCATTAGAGCTTACGCAAGTCTCTGAAGGTAAACACAGCTTTGAAACTGAGATTACGATCCCAAATGACTTAATTGGCGGTCATTACCACATTATCGCGCAAATCGACCCGCACGATGATCATGCTGAGGACATCGAAGACGATAACCACCCTTCTGTCGACCATGAACCGTTTGCTGATGGCGAGTTTCCATTTGCCGACGTCCATGTTCGCGTATTAGAAAATCATGATTACAAATTACTCGCTGCTGAATTTGGTCAAGAAGCCTTGATCCTAGATGCGCCAACTGTGGATAATGGCACAAGTCATCATCATTCTGATTTAGTAGGTTTTATTGAGGCTGACTATGAAGGTTCTGAGCTTGGTTCAACCAGCATCAAAGCCGAAGTCATGGTTAACGGCAACTGGGAAGCAACCCATTTTTGGAATGCGCAAACTCAAGCATACGAAGACGTGATGCTGCATGATTTTACCCTTGGTCTGCACGATGAACACATTGGTTTTGATATTGCTCTTGAAGATGCACTACTAAAGCGTATCCATGATGACCACGACGCGTCTCAAGAACAAAACCTACAAGTACGTTTCACCTTGACTGATTTGTCAGATAACGCCGAAACAATCACTGACAACAATATCGTCGAAACGCAAATTCCTCTGTATTTCTATGCAGGAGATGACGTTGAAGAGCCACAAAGCGTGGCAAAAAACAGTCCGCAATACGCTGTTGGATTAGCGAATATTAAATTAGAAAAATCATTCGATAAATCTTATGGTAAAAAATCAAAATTCAGTGTTGGCGTAGACTTAAATGGACAACTTTTTATTGTTCCTGCAGGTGACATCGGTGGCCGAGTGACTGGTGAAGGTACTGTTGAGGCATACTTCTTTAATGCTCAAAACACCTTATTCAGCATTTCATATGACGGTAGTGCCTATGTAAGTGGAAACAATACTGGCTATGCATCAGAGATGATCATCTTCAATAACGTGGTTTTTGAAGATGAAAAATACGTTGCGAAATATGAAAAGTCTTGGGAAAAGAAATGGGAAGAAGAAAAAGTGCTTGCAAAGGCGCGCTTTACTATCGGCCCAGTCCCTATGAGTGTTGAGGCAGGTGTAAACGGTAGTTTAGGTTTTGAGCTTACTGTTGGCTACAACGCCGAATTATACGCTGAAGGTGACTTGTTCCACGTTGATTTTGGTGCTTTTGGTCGCGGCGGTATTGATTTAGCATTAGTTTCTGCGGGTGTTCAAGCAATCTTAACCTTGATTGACAACACCTTCGCATTAGAATCGAACGCGGGTTTTGCACTTGTTAGCTCTGGTAATAAAAACCCACATATCTACTACGGCATTGAGCTTAAAAATGACTTAGATGTTATTTCAGGTAAATTTGGCTTATACGCTGAAACAGTAGGTGTAAAGTGGTGTAAAAAATGGGGTATCCCATACCCTTGTGGTAAAAAGAAAACCAAATATGACCTATGGTTATATCAAACCAAGAGTGTTTATAATAAATCTTGGACATTATTCAAAAAAGAGGATGAAATCGAAATATGATCCTATCATGTCGATTATCCTTGCTTGCAGCGCCTTTTATGGCGCTTGCAAGTATACAAGTGCAAGCATCGTGTATGCCGCAGTTTGATTTTAACGTAAAATCATTTACCAGCTTCAACTACACAAAACTCAACAGCCCAGCACAACAAAGTGACATCGAAATTCAAGGTAAGCTCTCTGTTATTTCGGTAAAAAAAGGTAAAGACAAAAATTGGTGGGCAATTAAAGCCGATCAGGTAAAGTCTGTGCAAGGCCAAACTGAAATGCCCCTGCCGAACTATCAGCATCCCTTTGCTTTTAAACTGAATGAACTTGGGTTAATTACTGAGTTTTACTTTGCTGACGAGTTAGACGAGCAATCTCAAGACCAACTAAAAGGGCTTGCTTACTATCTGCAGTATCAAAAAGATTTATCTAAAATAGAGAATGAAACCGATACGTTAGGCGAGTATCGCGTTAACTATCAACAAAAAGAGCAGTTTTTAAGTTTTGCTAAAATCAACTATGAGCATAAAAATAAGCAAGCTTTGAATGCTTTTTCGCATATTGATGTTTTAAAGTCTGAGCAACTCATTACCCCTTCAAGCTGTTTTTTAGATACACGATCAGGTATCGAAAAGCTGAAATTGGTTGGTCAAGATTTAACTTTTACATCAGAGCAAAGGCTTGAATTAAAGAAGCTGAACCAACCTTTCGAGACAGCACTATTTTCAATGTCTGACGATTTATCACTTTGGCAAAGTAATCAAGTTGAGTTATCACAAGCTGAAAAAGATAAGTTGAAGCGCGAGCTACTGGCATTTGTAACTGAACAAGACATCACACAAATTGATGCTCACACATTAGCATTATTGCTAAAAAAATATGATGCAGTTATTGGCGAACTCCGAGGGGTTATCTTAACGAATCAAATTTCTGATAACGCGCAAATGCGTCTTTTTAATGCGCTCGGCCAGCTTGATACGCCTTCAAGCCAAGTTCTATTAAGTAACTTACTCCTTGGTACAGAAAAGCAGCCACAGACCCAGTTTAGAGCACTTCGTGCTTTAACACAGGGCCATCATGCCTTATCGCAACAAGCCACAGACAATTTGCTTGCTTTATTAAATGACGGTTTTTTAAGTCAAGATGCAGAGGTCAGCTCAAGTTTTTATATGACCTTAGGAATTTTACTCAATAACCGTGTTGATTCAGCTACGGCACAGCAACTTAGCCAAGCTATTGTTGAACATATCACCTTAAGTGAAAATGAAAATAAAACTGCTGACTTAATCTCTGCACTGGGTAACAGTCGAAATGAACAACATGTTGAACTTATTGATAACTATCTTACGGATACGAGTTCACGTGTTGAGAAGGCATCTATTCGAGCACTCGGTATGATGCAAAGTGACACTGCTTATCAAAACCTTGAAAAGCATTTCAATCGCCATTCTGGCAGAAATACTAAAACCTTGCTTTCAGCTCTTGGTAATTATGAGATGAAGCCTAAAATCAGTGATTCAGTGCTTAACCTTGCAGTGAATGATACCGATGATGCTGTACGCTATGCCGCGATTAATGCACTTGCTAAGCAGCCTAAAAACGATGGCGTAAAACAAACACTTAGACAAGCGCTACGCACAGAAAAATCTAAGCGTAATTTTAAAGCCATTGTGAAGCTGCTTCATGCCAAACCAGTTGCAAAAGAAAATAAAGGTTAGTAACTACACTCTTTAAATCCAGCGCCTTACCTTAGTTAAATAAGTTTCGTAAGGCGCACCAAACTTCTCCTTCAAAATACGCTCTTCTGGTTTTATTTGAAATTCAGAAATATATAGAACAAACACTCCCACCCCAACGAGTGATAAGGCATCTGCCAAATACACAGCAAATGAAAAAAGACTCAAAGCAACAGCAACATACATAGGGTTACGGGTATATTTGAATACCCCTGTCGTCACTAAAGCAGCGCTATTTTGAGGCTTAGTAGGGCTGATCGTGGTCTGAGCTTTTTTAAAAGACCAAATAGCACAGAGGGCTACCAAAACTGCAACTGACAAAAGTGTCAGTGCAATTTCTATCTTCATATAAGCAAAAGTATCTATTGATATCGCAAACTTAGAATGCGCTAACCAATACATTGCCACCGCACAAAAAACGGAGACAACAGGAGGTGGAATTTTATTGTCTAAGAAGTGCATAACGAATTATTAAATTTCGAATTGTTATTGAATTATACCAATCCTTTTAATTAAGTGATCTATTTTGAGGCAAGGAAAGCTTGTCGATAACCAGGCAAAAATTTTGCTATTTAGTTGTTCTAAATGAGAAATTTTTAACGCAGTTAGCGGCAGCTTTAGTCCCTCAAAATGATTAAGTATTATTAAGGATTGGTATTAACCTAAACCAATTTCATGTTTCTTCATATAATCAGCGAGTAATTGCGCTTCAAGATTACCCTGTTGCAGCGCTTCAAACACACCGCGTTGATCTGCTTGAGTGCGCTGTTGTCCTAACTTTTGTTTCCCTTCAATGTCTGTAATATCAATCTTAAGTCCAACAATGGCTTTGGCTAAACGGCTATTAAACTCACTGTTGAATACCCTGGTATTAGTCAATAATGCCGGTTCGTATTTCTCAACAGTTTGATTTACCACATTTAGTGTGTCGAGTTCGTTTAACACAGTAACCTTACCTTTGATATGCACTGCAACATAGTTCCAAGTTGGCACAGCAGGACCTTTGTCATACCAAGTTGGAGAAATATAAGCATGAGGACCTGAGAAAATAATCAGCACTTCCTGTCCTGCCAACCCTTGCCAATGCGTATTTGCTTTAGCTAGGTGTGTGTAAAGCACATTGTGTTTTTCATCAAACAGAAAAGGCAGATGTGACCCAGTTAAGTCAGGCGAAACAAGGCAACCAAAGCCATTTTGATGTATAAATTGATTGGCTGAGCATGCTGCCATTTGAAGATTCTTTGGGATATACATAGTGTTACTCCTTAATATTATTGTAGTAACACTAAATAAATTTGGTCTAACTTAAATCAACCAGAGATAAAAACATAGCTAGACCAGAAAAGGGCATTGGTATTATTCCTGAAAGCTAATTTCTCTCGATTCCAGTAAAAATTGCTCTCCAGAATGAAAGTTAATTTCTAAGAAAAACACATGATTTTGTTTAAAAGAAGGCTCTGTATTAAGCGCCAATTGGGTGATTTCAGCGGGTATATTATCATCTTGCGCTATGAATTCTGATACTGAGAAGTAATCAATACTATCGGCAGTTTTGGTGTAATAAGGTGTAGGTACATAGTCTAAATACACTACATCAAAAACATCATTTAAACTGCTTCCAGCAGGTAAATCATCACTGAAAGCTGCACTAGAAGTAATGTTTATACTTGAAATACGTTGCTGTGTATAAGGTAAAACTGGAGAGCAAGCATACGCTTTACTCATCAGAGAAAAGTCAAAGCTTTTGTCAAAACGCTCAGCTAGCGTGTTCTTTTCTATGTCTAGTTTTAGGATAAAAGATCCAAAGTCGATTGGATCCGCGCTTTCATATGTATCTCCCCCAACATATCCGCCACGAGGATCTGAACTAAATACGCTCAGAGTATAGCTCTTAATAACATACTCAGGGTTACTTGTTCCGCTGCAAGTATCATCTGGTCCTTCAATTTTATCGCTGCCACAGCCGCCAACGATTAAAGATAAAAAAACTGTAGAAACTAATAAATAACGTTTCATAGGTGCATCCTTTCAAGCTAAGTTATTTAGTTTTTATTTTTGATCACAAACGAATTCAACGCAAAGCGGATTGGTATTAGTTTCATTCTGATCAAGTTTGTAAGCTTATTTGATTTTTACATAAAAAAGACCAAAACCCACTCCGGTTTTGGTCTTTGCTCTGGGGGTAACCATTTATATTTTAAAGATACAACTCAGCGCTAATAATATAACTGCGTTATAAAGTATCTTCTCAATGCAAATCAGCGACAACTTGGCGCATTGTAATCAACCACGATAGAAGCCCCTTTCGCATTACCTGATACTTTTAAATAACCCCAATATTGGCTTTGATTAGTCAGATAAATACACTCTCCATTTCCAGTGTTGCTAGAAGAAGCTTCTACATTACTACCATTAGGCCAACCTTGATTACTGTACTCTAGACTTAAATCACCCGAGCCATTGGCAGAAGTAATAGCAATGCTATTTTGACCACTGACATTTTCAAGGCTTAACCAAATTTCACCTTGCTCTGCTAAACAAGCAACTTGACCTTCAGTCAAACGACCGCCGGTGATGGCTGTGCTAGTTGCACACGCATCTGGTACGTTATAGCCGCTGCCAGCAGTATAGCTTGCCGTGAGCGTTGTCTCGAAGCTGTTATAGCCGTATACCATAACGTGGTAGGTACCTGCTTGAATATTGCTAACGTCACAGCTTTCATTATTACCACTTAAGTACGGGCGGCAATCGAAGTCTGACATCGTCGGTTCCGCAGCAAACTTCACATATAGATCTGCATCACCCGTTCCTCCACTTAAGGCAAAATTTAAGTTGCTTGCACCTACTGGTACTTCAAAAGTGAACTTCAGCATGGCATCTTGCGCGCCCGAAATCGATTTCGGCTCAGCATTTTTAAGCTGATTGTTTGGTGTTGTATCACCCAGCACTTTTGCCGTTGTCGACTCTGTTCGGCTCAATCCTTCAGAATCTGTTGCAGTAAGGGTAACTATGTAATCACCTGCAGCACTATAAGTGTGAACTGGGTTTGCTAATGAACTTGTTGTGCCATCGCCAAAATCCCAATTAAAGCTCGAAATACTGGTCTCAGGATCATAAGAGCCTGCACTTGAGAAGTTGATCTGCTCACCAATATTCACCATGTAAGGACCATTATGAACAATTACAGGTGCTTCATTTGTTGTGCCACCACCGTTCGCTAATTGTTGCGTCCACTGAGTAAATTCAGCATCGTAATCAACAGCCCAATTGTTTAAGCGAGCTTTATAAGCCGCCCAGTCACCAGTTCGAGTTGAGGCTAGCATCAATTTAACTTCATCTAAGTGACGCTCAAACATAAAGCGCACCGCTAAATAACCCCAACGATAAATTCTATCTTGGTCAAAGCCGTCGTAAGTCGTGTTAAAAATAGTGCCTAACGTGTAAGTTGAACCATCTTTTATGGTATCAATGGCTGCTTGGTTGTTATCTTCATTAGCAACATATTCAGCAACCCCTTCACTCCACCAAACAACAGCTTCGGTAGGCGCATTAAAACCACCATATAAATCAAAGCGACCATCAAGATAGTGCACATATTCATGCTCTAAATTCCAAACGTAATGATCTGGATTGGCATAGCTGGCTTCATATGCAACAAAATTCGGAATATTGCCAGGCTGTGACGGATCTCCCTCTAAATACATACCACCATTATTTGTGTCGATACCAAATATTGCTCCCGCGTATTTACCATAATCGGTGCTAGAGTCAAAGATATTGACTTGCAACTGCACATTATTGTCATCGGCAACAGGTACATTGTTGGTCGCTAATTTGGTATGAAAATATCCCTCTTCATATCCCATTTTGCTACAAGCTGCTTGGTGTTGTTCTGTTGTCATGTTTTGCGAACGGATTTTGATGGTGCTACTACATGTGTAAGTTTGCGATAACACTTGGCTTTCTAATTGTGTGCCGTAATTACAAATTCCATAGTCGTTGCAATCACCATAATAACTGGCGGTATCTGCTGCGCCTAACCAAGCGACATCACCGTACCCCACCATCTCGTAGCGGCTAAAGATATCGTTTAATCCCGCATCAACCGAAGATTGAATCGCAGTACCAGCATATTGCTTGAGACGGCCAAGCTCACGGGCTGCATTCGCTAACATAAATTCCGCATCTGAATTGATCATGTAAGTGCTAGTAGTAAACTTTCTCAGCGCAGCAACCAAATCAGTTGCAGTCCCAACTTTAGCCTTAAATTCATTGTTCCATTGACCTCGGAAAAGCAAAGTAAATACGCCATTTACCGCACCACGCATATTCCATTTACCTGCATAACTTTCATTCCAGCGAGTTAACCATTGGGTGATCACAGGTAAATAGACATCTTGCTGCTCTGAGCTATCCATGGTGATGATAACCTCTGACAAAGTTTTACCATGGGCATCATTATCATCGTAAAAGTGACTGTTGTTTACAAAGGCATCAATAGCGCCTTTTACAGCAGGTGTTACCCAGGTTGCAAACGTGACTTGGTCGTTATAAAACTCGGCAAAGTAGCCTGCACGCAAATATAAAAAGAGGGCTTCAATGTTCACGTCACCGCCACCTTGATAGTTTTGGCTCAGTGTTTTGACATGATTTGCAACCGCATACATGTTGTTTGAATCAAATGCAGTAGCTTGGATATTATCTGATGCCGAGAACAACTCATTGACACACTGCACACCTTGAGACTTTATTTCGTTTATTAGTGTGGTGCTGTTTGTGGTCGCTAAAGCATTCACATCGCACACTGCTGCAGCCTGAGTTGATGAAGTTGAAAACGCACTCATTTGCACCATCTGGGGTTGCACTGTGTGCTGAGATTCTGCCGTTGGTGCATTTTCGATATGCGTTTTGCTTTCTACACCATGATGATGCTGGTGTGCGCTTTGTATAGAGCTTGCCTGTTGCATCTGCGGTGCTGACATTGCAAAAGCGGTCATACCATAGAGAGAGCCTGCAACCAGTATGGCTGATTTTGTTAATTTCATTGCTTTTCCTTACCTGTTTTATTTGTTGCCTGAACCCACTGTTCAAACGTCAATTATTAAAGCAGCAGATTAACAAGAATGCAATATATTGTATGCAATTTTATATTTAAGCATACACTCTATTTACAAAGTCAATTTATCAAACATCTTTGAAAACAACTAACAGACTAAGTAAGCACTTTAATATCAGTTACTTATTTTTAAAAATAAAAAAGAGGCTGAGCCTCTTTTAAATACATTATTCAAATTTTAGAAATTAATATTTAGCAGTATTGTGTATCAGAGCACAGACCCGTCGTAACACACCATGCTCTTGATGTCGTTACACCACCAGCAACCGCTGGAGTTTGAGCATCGTCTAACTGTTTTTTGTCTCTAGATAGGTTTTTCAACTTCTTTTTATTTAGCTTTAGCATAACATTCTCCTTAAACTTAGCAGGTATAACCAACAAAAGACGTACAAACAAACGGATGAGTGAACTCCGTACGCTTCGCACCACCCGCAATCTGCGGCGTTGCAGCTTGCGCTAGTTGTTTGTTCGCTAATGGTTGTTGAAGTGACTTTAGGGATTTTTTCTTAAGTGATAGTTTCATCATTCTTCTCCTTAGATAGTTGATGAAACATAAAATTAACACTTATTCAGATTAATAAATATAGCATGGTTAGATTGATTAGATATTAAACAATCCAAAAGTCTTAAAAAGGCTTATATTACTATTGCTTAGGTAAAGATATTTCGATTTTTAAGCCACCTAATTCACTTTGTGCAGCTGAAATTCGACCACCATGTGCTTCGATCACTTTTTCGCATATTGAAAGGCCAAGCCCAGAACCTCCAAGGTCACGGCTACGAGACTTATCACATCTAAATAAACGCTCGAATAAGTGTGGTAGATCTTGCTCTGAAACACCTGGGCTCGAGTCTGAAAACGAAAGAATGACGTCACTCTCCGTTTGCGATAATGCAAAGCACACCTCACCGGGCTTATCTGTATAGTGAATAGAGTTTCTACTTAAATTGGCAATGACTTGGTGTAACCTTGCTTTATCAACGGATAGCTCCGATAAAGGGGTATCAACTTTTTTCACTTCTAAATGTAAGTCATGCTCGCAAAGAATATCTTCAACTTGGCCGGCAAGCTCGTTAAATAACTCATCCGCAGGCACGCTTTCAAGCTGCAATGTCAAAGTACCAGTATCAGCCTGAGCTAGCTCGTAGATATCTGAGATCAACAGGTTTAGGTTATCAAGCCTTTGATTCAATACTTTATACGTTGATTGTGGATCTGACACCAAATTATGTTCAAGTGCTTCTAAATGCAATTTCAGTACGGCCAATGGAGTTCTCAACTCATGCGATACATCGGCCAAGAGCTGCTTTTTCAGTTCAAGTGCTTGGTTTAGATGTTTTGCTTCTTGTTCTAGTCGTGCTCTTCTCTGCCTTGTAAAAATTAACACGGCAAGAATAACCAACAGTAAGATTGCCACAACTGAAAAGCCAATATAGCGCGTAAGTGCTTGTTCAGCTTTCAATAAAGCCTGCTCTGCTTTGGCTTGTTTCAATTCATATTGGCCAGCGATATACTCTGATTCAGAAGCAAGTACTAAAGTTTTAATGCTTCCTTGTTCTTGCATCTGATTTTTATAAGCTAGATGCATCTGATTTTGAGCAGCAAAGGCATTTTCAAAATCACCTAAACCTTGTAATGCCTGTGATAAAAATCCGTAATATTGTTGTGCCTCTTTATTTTTAGAGCCTTCAATAAGCTGAAGCTGCTGCACTGCTCTGTCAAACATTTCTTTCTGAAGATAAACGTCAATCAATAAGTAACTAGCCCTTACAAACAGATTAATATTTTTCTCTTGATCTAGCTGTGAAAGAATGCTTTCTAGTACGTTTTGTGCTTGGTCAAGCATCCCTTGGCGAAGGTACATATTAGCCTGATCGATTTGCGTACCTATGACTGCCAGCGGAATGTTCAATTCTGTCAGTATGTCTAGAGACTCTTGAAAGTAGGCACTGGCTTGCTGAAATTGACCCAATGATACATGCTGCTCGCCCATTCTTCTTAAAGTGATAGCAATATCTTGCTTACCACTTAACTTTTTATCTTTTTCGTAAACCTTGCTGAAGTAATCTAAACTTTTTTGATAATCTCCAAGCGAAGCATAACTTTCTGCCAGCCCCCAAAATGTGTCGTTCATCCAAAATTCTTGCGCTTGTTTTGGAAGGTAGGGAATTTTCTGTATCTGTTGGATCTGAATTTCGAGAGATTTTTCAACTAAATCCAAACTGGTATATAAGCCACTCTTTTGCCTTGCTGCGGCCATCTCCAACTGAACGTTTTCTGATTTAAGCGCCGCGGATAAAGCTGCATCTAATGCAATAATTGCATCTGAGTATTTGTTTAGCTTTTGATAAGCATGTGACAAAAAACGATTTGCATGAGATGACAAAGTAAATAGTTGTGCTTCATCAAAATAAGTAGCTGCTTGAATTAGGTAATCTACCGCGTCAAAGTGATCCCCCCTAGTTATCGCCATGTTACCACGGGATAAATTTAACTTTCCTGAATACTCTAAACTCTCAAATGTCGTTAATAACTGCTCTAACTTCGCCAAATACTGTTCTGTTTTGTCAAAACAAGCTTCTCTGATACAAATAAGGCCCGCTCTATGAAGTACAAAGGCCGTTTGTAACTCATCTAAACTTTCACTTGCTAACAGTTCATTTGCAATAACTAGCAGCTCAGAGCGTTGCTGTGGTGATTTTTGCCCTTCAATCTTTTTTTTAAACTCGTCGAAGGCTTGGTTAGAAGCAAAAACACCGACACTAAACAGTGTAAAAAACACAACAGCAATGACTTTCATATTCAAATTTAAACAGTTATTTAACACCAAAAATGAAGTCTAGCGCGGATCAGCTTGGCAATCCAACTAAAGTCTAAATCAAAAAACACCAATAATGTCTTTTTGACACACCCATGACTAAGTCAAATTAACTCACTTATATTATTTAAAAATTAAAATCCACATAAAATCAATTATTTAAAGATTGGCATTAAATTTGTTTTGTCTCTTCTGTCGCGTTTAATTGAAGAGCGTTTTATGAAACAAAATTATTCTGAAACACCTAACCTCTATCAGCATTGTTTAACTTTCGGTAGCAGCGCCATGATAATTTTGCTCTTGCTTACTGTCACATCACTGGTGATCAGCTTTTCGTTTTCAGAGCATTTTTCACTACCCGTTCAAATTGGTAGTCATATCGCAACCATCGTTTTTAGCGCGTTATTTAAAGTGGCCTACGTAGTTCGCTGCATTGGTGCGCACCACTTAGGTCACCGTAGTTTTTAATCTTTGAGGAAAGTCATGCTTACCAAACAGCACATAGATATTGTTAAAAGTACATCAACTATTATTGAACAAGGTGGCAGTGCCATCACTGAGCACTTTTATGCTCGTATGTTTAGAGAAAACCCAGAACTCAAGCATATCTTTAACATGAGTAACCAACACACAGGTCGACAAAAAGTGGCGTTGTTTGAGGCTATTTTGGCCTACGCAAAAAATATTGATAATTTGAGTGCTTTAAAGGCCGCAGTTGAGCGCATTGCCAATAAGCACACAAGCTTTCACATTCAAGCCGCTCATTATGACATTGTTGGGCACCATTTAATCGAGACTTTTAGAGAATTATTAGGTGCTGACTTCACCCCTAATATAGAAGATGCTTGGACAACTGCATACGGGGTACTTGCTGATATATTTATTAACCGTGAGGCTGACATTTACCAAGAGAATGCTAATAAAATTGGGGGCTGGAAAGGAAAAAGAGCATTCAGATTAGCGAGCAAGACAGCAGAATCTTCATTAGTAACCAGTTTTGTTTTTATGCCTGTGGACGAGCAAGCGGTGGCAGACTTTAGGCCAGGTCAATATCTAGGTATAGAAATCTCAAGCGAACAATTCGAACACACTGAAATTCGCCAATATTCTTTGTCTGATAAACCGAATGGCAAAAGCTATCGTATTTCCGTTAAGCGTGAATTAGGTGAACACCAAGGTAAAGTATCTAACTATTTACATGATGAATTAAATGAAGGTGATGTGGTTGACCTACACGCTCCGGTCGGTGACTTTTATTTTACTGATAAACAAAGCCCTGTTGTACTTATCTCAGCGGGTGTTGGGGTAACTCCAATGCAATCTATGCTTGAATTTAAGTCCGATATTAAATATCCGCATCCAGTAACCTACCTACACGCTTGTGAAAACGTACAACAACACTCTTTTGCAATGCGCACAGCTGCCCTGTGTGAACAAAATAAATGGACCCACCATACTTGGTTTAGAGAAGTTGAGGCTAACACTTTGCAGCAAAATCAATCTGTAGGTTTAATCGATTTTGCTCACATCGAGCTTCCTAAGCAAACCGGTCACTTCTATTTATGTGGACCTGTTGGTTTTATGAAATTTGCTAAAACTGAGCTAGAAAAACTTGGAGTCTGTAGTAGCCGAATTCACTATGAGGTATTTGGTCCTCATGCACAACTTTAATATTTTATAAAGATTTGCCATCGAGAATACGCAAGATGTATTTTTGATGGCAAATTACATAGGCTTAAGTAAAAAAGTGCAGTCCCTTGCACCAGTTGCCCAGAACGGGCCAATAAAAATACTTCAACACATGTTTTATAGATGCTCTAAGATTTGGGCCTTAAATCGCTTTTGAGATGTGAAAAATGATTAAATCTCTTCCTCTCTGATAATGAATAAGTTTTGTTTTCTTTAACTGAAAATCATCAAAAATGACATTATGAAATTCGGGATCTTAAAATTTCTTCGAAATAAAAATGCTTGTTAGATAAAGGGCATCCTTGCCTCAAGATGAAACTCTGTATTAGTAATCTTCTGAAAATGCTTGACTTCAAACTCCAAGCTTTTTCATCCGATAAGTAAACATACCTTTTTGATTGCTCATCGTACTTAGATAGGGCGTAAATAGTGGTAAGTAAATAAGCTTCTTTCACATAGCAAAGCATGTAATAGAAGCAAATTCACCTCCACCGTACGATGAGAAGTCAGTAGATATTAAAGCTTACGCCACACACTGTTTTGTAATGGCTCTTCACCTTGTGTCCACCAACGTGCTTGGAACTGCTCACCATTAAAAGTAACGGTGCTTCCACCGGTATAAGCTTTACTTGCGCTCCAATCATTGCTGTCTACTCTGCCATCATTTGGGGCTGCTACTTCTTGCCAAACTGAACTAGTTGATGGGTTTTCACCACGAGTCCACCAGCGTGCTTTGTACTGCTTACCTTCATACCAAACTAAGTCGCCGCCAACATAAACTGTATTGGCATCCCAAGTTGTTTTACCTGTATCAGCAAGGTTATTGACTGTGACGTTGAAAGTACGAGAAACCGTATTAACACCATCGCTCACACTTACTGTACCTTGTACTGTTTCAGTTGCAGTCACTTCGTTAGCCGTTAATGTTACTGAGCTACCAGAACCCGTTACTGTATGACCTGGTACTGACCAAGTGTATGTCAGCGCTTGGTTCTCAGGGTCATTGGCAGTTACAGAAAGTGAAGTAGATGCTTTTTCGTCAACCGTGACATCCGCAACAGTACCAACAACAGGCGCTTTGTTATCTGAAGCCGGTGCTTTAACAATCACTTTAACTTGACGGTTTACGTCGTTTTTACCGTCTGACACTTTAAGGCTAAGGGTATAAACGCTGTCTACTGTGACTGTTGGGGCAGCAACAGACACACTTGCGTCATTCGCTGTTAGCGTTAATGCAGGATCTGCAGACCATTGGAAAGACACTGCTTTACCTTCTGGATCAGTCGCTGTCGCTGAGACAGTTGCAGATTTACCAGAGTCGATTGTTACCTCTGATACCAAAGTAACCACAGGTGCGCGATCTACTGGCGTATCACTTGCACCTAAGCCTTCATGCATTGCATTTAAGATATCGCCGTTATCTGCATCGATTTCCCATGCAAATAAACCACCTAGGTTGTTAGCGCGCACGTATTGGCCTTTTGCCTTTACTGAGCGTGGGCTATCGTACGTGATTAGTTTACCTGTACTACGGTTCCACACGTATGCGCCTTGTGCTTGTTCGTCATAGCCTACTTCAAAGCCATTCACGCCCTGCTCGTTGGCACCGATCATGTAAGACTTAACGCCTTTATAATCAATGACACCCGCTTCCCAAACGCCCTGCGCTTTAGTGCCTGTCAGCTTGCCATTACCCGGTGCTGTCATAGGGTTATCAGCAATCGTCGCATTTTGTGAATAAACACCTTCCCAGCCACGGCCGTACATAGCCGTACCTACTACTAGCTTCTTACTTGGTACACCTTGTTGAAGCAGTAACTTGATTGCATTATCAATTGTGTAAGCAGGACCTTTACGAGGATTACCTTGGTCATCAACACCTGTACCATTACACTCGCCCGCGCTTAGATGTGAACCACAGTAAAGTGCAGTTTGGTGACCAGTTACGTTATTCCAACCACCAAAGAAGTCATAGGTCATCGCGAAGATGTAATCCATGTACTGAGCAGCTTGCTTGTAATCAACGTCTTCAATCTTGTCGTAACCTGTACCAATCGCTGAAGATAACTCATATTTACGACCTGTTTCAGCCTCTAGACCGTCAAGCATGGCACGTAGCTCTTTCATAAGTGCAACATAAGCTGCGCCATCTTCAGGGCTACCTAGGTTAGCATTTGGACCGCCACCACCAGGGAATTCCCAGTCAATGTCGATACCGTCGTAGAATTTCCACGTTGTTAAGAACTCTTTCATTGAGTTAACGAATACGTCACGGTTTGCTTTAGCCGTAAAGCCATGGAAAGGGTCTGAAAGTGTCCAACCGCCTACAGAAGGAAGAATTTTAAGATCTGGATTACGTTGCTTAAGCGCCATTAACTGGGCATAAGTACCACGAATTGGGTCTTTACTGTTGATACCAGGCAATGCTTTTTGTATTGCAGCCCATGGATCATGAATTACGACTTCGTAATCTTTTGAATCGCCACATGCAAGCTGAAGCGCACGTAAGCTGTTACCATTTTCAATTTCACCTAGTGAGCTATTCTCACCACAGATTGGAATGAAACCATAAAGAATGTGCGTTAGGTTATCGACAGGGATCTTAGTTACATCATAGTCACGACCGTAGATACCCCACTCTACAAAGTAAGCACCAACCACAGTGTCTGTTTGTTTCGGATACGTTTTGTTATTTGGGTCAACATTCATCGCCAATGGCGCAAGATGACCACCGTCTGTATCTGCAATGACAATCGGTTTTGCAGCTGACTTAGAACACCCTGTTGCATCACAAAGCTCAACACGTAAATCGTGACGGCCAGACTTTGTGTAAGGGAACGAAATCGTGCCACCGTTTGAACCTGCTGCTACAGGGCCTTGGTGAACCACTTGATCGTCAAAATAAACTTTATAAGTGTCGCCTGCTGAGCCAGACCATGCATTCCATTTTATGTTGATCTGGACTTCTTTTTTGGTTTTAACCAGCTGTTTGTATGAACCGCGACCATCGAGGTTAATTTCAACAAACGAATAGTTTTGATCTTCCCAACTTAAGCTCGGTGTAGCTGGTGCTGCGACCGCCGTTGTTGCACTGATGGCTGCCGCGACCGCGACTGCTGAGGTTAAAATTTTAAACATAATATAGTTCCTTCAATTGTTGTGTTTCCCGCCACGCTTCGATATTAAGCTCATTAACAAGCACTGAAATCGTGATGCGCTCGCACATCTCTCATTCATATTTGCTTACTAAAAGCGAGCATCTCAGCGCTTTGGGTCGTTCTAATGGTTATTAAAGTTGTTTCCATACGTTGTTTGAGCTCGGGCGCTGCCCTTGCGTCCACCAACGTGCTTGATAGGTTTTCCCTTCGAAGCTCACTGTAGTGCCCGTGGTGTACGCTTGTGTGCTTTGCCATTCATTCACATCAGCGTTGTCACCGGTTTTGCTCAATAACTCCCACGCTTGAGAGCTGTCTGGCGTTTCACCTCTTACCCACCATTTGGCGCGATACGTTTTGCCTTTATAAATAGCGGTTTGACCTGCGGTATAAACTTGATCAGCGCGCCATGTATCTTTTGAACCATCAGGTGGTGTCGTGACTTTATCTTTCACATTGACAGTCAAAGGCACTGTTTTACTAAACTCACCATCAGATACGGTGACTGAACCTGTAAATTGCTGATCGGCAGTCACTTCTGGCGCATTCACTGTGATGGTTGAGCCACTGCCAGTAAACGTTAGCGGTGCAGGTAATTCCCAAACAAAACTAAGTGTTGGCTGCTCATCATCAAAGGCATGAACATGAAGATGGGCAGTGGTATTTTCGTCCAGCGTCAGTGCCGATGGAGTATGTACAGTAGGCGGTGTATTTTTAGGTGCCGCGACAATAGATAAATTAAAGGTGTGGTTTTTATCAGTTACAAACACTTGGTTTGAAAGCAAGTTTTGACCATCAAACTGCACATTTCCTTGCACATCTTTGATACCAATTTGGATCAATTGGGCAAAGTCTAGGCTGACTTGCTCTGCCAATTGTTGCTGCCAATTAGGCATATCAGCGGCAACTTTTAATTGTTGCTGAATAAGCTCTTGGCCGTTGGCATCAAATAAACGCAACCAAACTGTATCGCCAGCATTGGCTTCTTGCCCTTGTTTGATGAAGTAACCTGCTGCATGCCATTCAATTGGGTTAGGATCTGTGACTCGTTCAATGGTAATGTCAGAGCAGTTATAAAAGCCCTCACCTACCACATCGTTACGCTGCCAGCGACTGAATAAAATGGCTTCACCATTGAACTTCTCAGGAATGGCCACATCCATTTCGTAATAACGCTTTCCATCTGGTGCGACAAAGAAATCCACGTTGCCATGCTCTTGAACAAGCTCTACATCAGCCCAATTGAGTGGTTGTGCGTGAATATCAACGCCCGGTTTTGAAATATAAAATTGCCAAAAACTTGGGTTGTGAGGTGTGGTAGCGCGGTAGCGAATTTTAATGGTGCCGTTTGCATTAGGTTTAACAACAGTTCGCTGCCAATCCACAGATGGTGTGTTGATACCGATTTTATTTACATCGCCACCTGAGCATAACTCACCATTTGGCACAGCCGCTTCAACTGCCGCCTGATTTAAGTAATCAGCTACGTTGGCTGCAAATTCATGTAACTGTATAAACTGCACTTGCCCACTTACTTGGTAAGCAGCACGACACGCGGCATTGGGAATATTACTGCCGTCTTTTGGCCACCAAAACCCGCCTTGTTCTTCACATATAGCCTGTCTAGCTTTAGGGTTGTCCATGTAACCATGGGCAGAAACAGAGTCAGCAAACCCTAGGCCCATTGCCACAGCAATAGCCGATAACATTAATTTTTTCATGATAGCTCCTTGGGGCTGGCAAGCAGCCCCTTAGAATTCTGATTAAGTAAATTTTAATTAAATGATTGAGTTACAAAGCACACACTTTTTTCCAATCGCCGCCATCAACTGGTTCTTTTGATGTCCACCAGTTTGCCTGGAAAACGACTTGGTTGTGTATGATGTAATCGCCTGAGTTGGCATGACTCGGGTTACCCGCCCAATCAGTTTGCGGCCAGTTCGGATAGGTATTAATGGTAGTTAGATCAACGCCATTACACGTTCCAGTACCTGGTTCTCCTTTGTTAGGATTACCTGTGTCAGGTGTTGTCGCGATTGGTAGTTTTGGATACTCACTCGCAAATGCATATGAGGCACCATCTTTTTCAATCGTGAAGTTAACCGGACCGGTAATTGGCATGTAGTAAAGCACTTGCGCATTGACCGTTTCACCCGGCTTGAATGATTCAGCCGCACCACCCCATTCATTGGTTAGTGTGATTGAAGCTCGGTGGAATTCATTCTCAAACCCGCCAATGTTATTACCCGCAGCATTTGAATTATTGGTTACGATCTTCATCCCTAACTTCTTCTGCGCATTCCAATCTGACTTAAAGATTGCTGAGGTAGAGACTGGAATATTGAATGAAATCGTTGCACCAGATAAATCAATTTGTGAGTTGTTAGTGAACGCGAAAGTTGGACGAAT
>ENA-OWNT01001409-OWNT01001409.1-seawater-metagenome-genome-assembly--contig:-NODE-1409-length-30656-cov-5.826384_pt1 | contig 30656 bp, 27 predicted proteins | sample MGYA00238136_ERZ651165 | MGnify/ENA primary metagenome ERZ651165 (study PRJEB26861, sample SAMN08777766) | seawater metagenome | isolation source: coastal seawater | place: USA: Florida | collected...
CACCACCCCCATGCGGGTGGGCATCGCAGCAGGGGCTCTGAACCTCGTGGTATCGGGCGTTCTGATGTTCGGCCTCGGACCCTTTCCCGAGCTTGGCATCCTGGGCGCGGCTCTGGGGACGGCGGCCTCATTCGTGGTGATGGCGGTGCTGACCTTCGCAGCCCTCGTGTGGGGACGGCTGGCCATCGGGTGGACGGTGGTGCTGTCCGCGATGCGCCAGCTGTGGGGCACCCTGCGCCCCATCCTGCGCATCAGCCTGCCCACCCTCGGCGAGAAGGTGCTCTTCCACACGGGCTTTCTGTTCTTCGCCGCCATCGTCGGACGCCTCGGCGACACCGCGATGGCGGCCAACCAGTCGCTCATCGCCATCGAGTCGGTGGGCTTCATGACCGCGAGTGGCTTCGGGGTCGCCTCGGGGGCCCTGGTGGCCCAGAAGCTGGGGGCGGGGAGTCCGGCTCAGGCCCGGGAGGTGGGCTGGACGTCGGCCCGGCTGGGTGGACTCGCTCTGGGTGCCGTCGGCATCGTCTTTCTGCTGTTTGCCGAGCAGCTGGTGTCGCTGTTCACCCCCGACCCCGAGGTGGTCGCCCTGGGGGCCCGCTGCCTGCGGGTGGCCGCCATCGCGCAGCCCATCATGGCCATCACCGACAGCCTCGCGGGAGCCCTCCGCGGCGCCGGGGACACCCGCTCGCCGATGGTTGTCGCCCTCGTGGGCCCCATCTTCGTGCGACTGGGGGCCTGCTGGTGGCTGGCGGTGGAGCTCGACTGGGGCCTCATCGGCATCTGGGCGGGCACCACCTTGGACTGGGCGACGCGTGCGGTCTGGCTTGGCGTGGTGTGGGGCCGCGGAAAGTGGGTGGACCGGGCTCCGCGCCATAGGTGACGGCACTGGCCGCCAAGGAGCCCGCTGATGTCCCCCCTCCTGCTCTGCGCCTGGCTGACCACCGCGTCCGCGAGCGACAGCCTCGAAGCCCAGGTCGAGTCCCTCCAGTCCCAGGTGGACACCCTGGAGGCCCGAGTCGCGGCGCTCGAGGCCCAGCTTGCGAAGACGGCGCCAGACAAGCCGACCGCGACAGACGAGCTGGCAGCAGACCGGCTCTACACCGCGGCGCAGGAGCAGGCGGCTGCCGGGGATGTGGAGGCCGCGCGCCAGAGCCTCGCCCAGCTCAAGGCCAGCTATCCGACCACCCGGGCCGCAAAACGCACCCACCGACTCGACGTCGAGCTGTCGGTGGTCGGCAAGCGCCTCGACGACAACTGGCCCCGGCAGATCGAGCAGTGGGTGCAAGGCGAGCGCCGCACCGACCTGCAGAGTGGCACGGTGGTGCTGCTGTACTGGGAGACCTGGTGTCCCCACTGCCGGCGGGAGATTCCCAAGTGGCAGAAGACCTGGGAGACCATGAAGCAGGACGGCCTGCAGGTGGTCGGCCTCACCAGGCTGACCCGCACGAGCACTCGGCAGCTCGTCGAAGAGTTCGTGCAGGAGCACAACATCGCATTCCCCGTCGCCAAGGAGACAGGCGCGCTGGCGGACTTCGCCCAGGTGTCTGGCATCCCTGCGGCCGTGGTGCTCGACGACGGGGTGGTGGTGTGGCGGGGTCACCCAGCCCGGATCAATGAGGCGATGCTGCGAGGCTGGCTCACCAACTGACCGGGGGGGTCAGACGCTGCAGGGGTCCTCGGTCGCATCCTGTACCTCGGCGCCACGGACCCGGTCTCCGAAGCGTGCGACAAGTCGGCTGAAAGCAGCCTCTGTGAAGCGGTTCTCGGACAGGTCGAGGTGAACCTCGGGGCCCCAGTCGCCCGAGAGGATGGCATCGAGGCTGTCGTCGCCCAGGCCATTTCCGGACAGCACGAGGTCGAACAGCGGCGAGGTGTTGCGGCCCAGCGCACGGAGGGTCTCTGGACCGACCGATGCATCGCGAAGGTCGAGCCATCGCAGCCTCTCGAATTGCCCGACAAGGCCGGCCAGCGCAGTGTCATCACACCGCAGGCCCGCGAGCGTGACCTCGCCCAGGCCAGCCAGAGAAGGACACGCCTGCAGTGCCTCGATGGGCTGCCCACCGGCCATGGACAGCGCCCACGCATTCGGCGAGAGCCCCGCCAGCAGGGCCTCCGCGTCGTCGAGAGTGGTGTGGTCGAGCACGAGGTTGGGTGGAAGCGGGGGACAGGCGGTCGCCAATGCCCGGCAGGCGCCTCGGTCGAGGTGGCACCGGGCCAGCACCAGGGTCTCGAGCCGTCCCCACAGCGGACTCTCCAACAAGGGTGCCAGGTCGACCGCCGTGCTCACCGGCGCCCCCTCCCCGCGGACCCCACCGAGACCGCTGAGGTCGAGCCACCGCAGGGCCGGCAGATCAAGCGTCGCCACAGTGGCCAGGTCGACTCCCGAGAAGCCGAGCTTCAGCGAATGGAGGGTGGCCAACCCATCCAGCTGGCGCAGCTGCTCACCCACCGGCTCACCGGTGAGGTCCACAACCACCAGCGGCCTCGGCGCATTCGCCAGAATGTCCGCAAGTCGTCCCATCCCTCCCCCATCTGTTGAGCGCGGCGTCAGGAGTTTCCAGTTGCACTTACCACCAGGCAGCCCCTGAAGTTGCGGACGGTGCCAGGAGTTTCCGGTTGCATTTGCCGGCGCGCCCGCCGGCCCTTCAGTCCCATACCCCTCCAGAACAGCGTGTTCATCGCCCGAATGCAACAACCACCACCGGACGCCGCACTCAACGCGCAGGCGGCGGAACGGGTTTGTGCAACACGGAGGTCCTGACGCCGTGCTCAACAAAGTGGGGCTGGTGGTGGGCGATGGCTACGCGAAGTTGCAGTTCAGCAAGTTGCAGTGGCGGTCGCAGCGGCTCACCTGCCAGCGGCGGCGCAGCGTGGTGTAGGCATCCCAGACGAGGGGCAGCGGGGTGGGGTCGCTGAGGTGGGCCACCGGCTCCAGGAAGTAGCAGAGGCGCACATTGCCCTGAGGGTCGAGACTCAGGTCGCTGTGACCCGCGCGGCACATCTGGCCGTTGTCGTCGGCCGGGCTGCGAAAGTGGGCCTTCATCGCCTGGAGCTGGGCCGGGGCGTTGCACACCGGGCCGCCCCGGAGGCGCTCGGCGGTGAGGCGGTCGAGGGCCTTGTCGAGGGCGGCCAGCTCGGCCTCGGTGCGGGGAAAGTGCCGGGCCGTCTCGAACCAGCGGGGGTCGTAGTCGTTGTCCCCGAAGTTCTGGTAGAGCGGCTGGATGACGAGCTGCAGACCGCGGCGGCGGCAGAGGTCCACCAGATCGCCCATCTCATCGGCATTTCCCGCGTGCAGGATGCAGCTCAGCACCACGCGCGGTCCGTCGGCGGCCAGCAAGCGCTCCACGGCCGTCCATGCCTTGTCGAAAGCGCCCTTGCGACCGCGGGTCTCGTCCACCGTCTCGGGCTTCACCCCATCGAGGCTCACGTAGGCGATGGACACCCCAGCATCGGCAATCGCACGCGCCCGGGCGTCGGTCACCAGCCAGCCGTTGGTGTTGAAGCTCACCTCGAAGCCCAGCGAGACCGCCCGCTGCATCAACGACTCGAGGTCCTTCCGGAGCAGGGGCTCGCCCCCCACGAAGTTCATCGCAGCCGGCGCGCACCAGGCGGCGAGCCGGTCGATGGCGTCTTGCCAGAACTCGGTGGGAAGGTCGACAGTGTCGTTCTTCCAGATGTCGCAGTGCGAGCAGGGCAGAAAGCAGCGGTCGGTCACAGACAGGTGTACCTGCCGAGGACGGCCCGGAGCCCTGCGCAGACGCGCCCGGTCCAGCACTCGGTCCAGCAGCATGGGACGCCTCAACGCATGCCTCCGCAAGCTCGGTCATGCCGGGCCTGGCGCTGAATGTCGTCGTCGGACAGCTCCGCATGGTTCAGCGAGCGCGGGATGAAGCAGGTCGCGCACAACGACAAGCCCGCGTAGTCGCCTTCGGCCACCTGCTGGCGTCGCCGCCGCATCGTCTCCCCCCACCACAGCTCCGAGAAGCGGGCCTCGGAGAGGCTGCCAATGCCGTTGAGCAGCTCATTGTCGCGGGTACACACCGTGACGTCCCCCTCCCAGCCCACCACCGGACTCTTCCAGAAGCCCGAGCAGGGTCGAGGGTTGGCCGCCTCCACCGCAACGCCCTTGTCCGCCGCCTCGGGCAAGGCGAGCCTCTGTCGGCTCATCTCCTCGCGGAACACGGCATTCTCGCGCTCCTGCAGCTCGGCGGTGGGGCAGTCCAGCTGCCGAAAGAACACGATGGTGTCCTCGCCCGGGGGCACATGACCGGCGACAGAGCGCACCGGCACGCCGGCTGCCTTCGCAGTGTCCTCCCAGTGCCGGCGGTACTCGCCCACTTCGCTCACATTGTTGGTGCCCACGATGTACTGGAGCACCACTCGGGGCCAGCGGCTGCCCGAGCGCCCCTTTGCCGCCAGCATCGCCGCCACGTTGGCCTGCACCTTGTCGAAGCGGTCGAGCCCCTTGACCTGCAGGTAGGTGTCGCGCCGGATGGCGTCGAGGGACAGGTGCAGAACCTGCGGCACGTCGGCGTCGTTGAGCAGGCCGGCGATGCGGGGAGCGGTGAGGTGGGTGGCGTTGGAGTGCACCTCGATCTTGCCGAAGGTGCTGTGCTCTGCCGCTGCGCGAAGGGCGCGCCGGTAGAGCCGTGAGAAGTGCGGATGGAGCAGCGGCTCGCCCAGCCAGAACAGGATGAGGGCGTCGAAGCGCGCGCCGGTGTCCACCAGATCGTCGATGAGGCCGTCGAAGAGGTCAGGCGAGAGGTAGCCCGTGGCCGTGTGGTGGGGGTGGTCCTTCTCACTCACGGAACAGTGCACGCAGGCGAGGCTGCAGCGGTTGGTCAGCTCCACCACGAGGTAGCTGCCGGGAAGATGGGGGGGACGCTGGCTCAACGGGACTCCTGCCACCCCGCCTACCCGGTTGGTGCCCGGCCGGAAGTCTCCCGCAGGCCTCGACCGTGGAGCAGGGGTCCATGTCCGCCGCCGATGGCGTGAGAAGCGGAGTCGGCGATGACCTCCGAGAGCCACTGAATGGCACCGTGAACAGCGTCCGGCAGGCTATTCCCGGCGGAAAGTCGAGCAGCGACGGCCGAGGACAGCGTGCAGCCGGTGCCGTGGGTGTTGCGGGACAGCACCCGTGGATGCGCGAAGGTGAGGACCGCGCCGTCGGGCAGAAAGAGGCGGTCGCGTACCTGTCGACCGTCGTTGTGGCCATCCTTCAAGAGGAGGGCCACCCCGCTGCGACGGGCCCATTCCGCGGGAGACTCGTCCCCCAGGATCCGCTCGGCCTCGGGCAGGTTGGGGGTGAGCAGGGTGGCGCGGGGGATGACCTCTCCGAGCAAGGCGGACTCGGCTGCCGGGTCGAGCAGCAGCGCCCCGGAGGTGGACACCATCACCGGATCGACCACGATGGGCCCCGCGAAGTTCGCCAGAGCCTCCGCCACGGCGGCGGCGATGTCGGCCGTGCCCAGCATCCCCACCTTGATGGCGCCCGGCAGGATGTCGTCGAGGAGCGTGGCGAGCTGCAGGCGGATGAAGCCGCTGTCGATCGGCAGCACTCCGGCCACGGTGCGGGTGTTCTGGGCCGTGAGCGCGGTGATCACGGCCATGCCGTAGACGCCGTGGGCTGCGAAGGTCTTGAGGTCGGCCTGGATGCCCGCGCCGCCGCTGGGGTCGGAGCCGGCCACCGACAAGGCGATGGGAAGGCTCAACGCTCGCAGCCCACGTCGACGCAGAGGATGGTGAGCTTGCCGGCCTCCACCGGCACCTCCAGGTCGTTTTCACAGTGGTAGCCGCCCTTGATGGCCGACAGCCTCAGCCGCCAGTTGCCTGCCCCCACCCGCTCCTCGAATTCGCCGTTGTCGTCGGTGTTCCAGCGCTGTGCCGAGCCACCCACGTCGAGGTTCTGCAGCGTGTAGTCGACGTAGGCCACGAGGTTGGGGTCGAAGAGGTCCTCGGACTCGTCGGTCACCAGCCGGCCCCAGATCTGGCCGCTGCTGGGGTCGTTGTCGAGGTCTTCGAGCACCCAGTCGTTGGCGTCGGCCATGTCGAAGCAGAACTCGTCGGCCCGCACGGCGCCCGCACCCTTGTTGCTGTCGCAGGCGAGCAGAAGAGACAGGGCGAGGCAGGCGGCTGCGGTGCGACGCATGGGAGCTCCGGGGGACGGGACCGTGGGGACTATTGTACGACTCGACGGCGCAGGCAACGCTGCGCGGCGCCAGCAGACCAGTGGGCTACGCTCGCCCCATGACGGCCCCGGACGCCATCGCCGCCCGCATCGCCGCCTGGAGACAGGGCGTGCAGGGGCCCATGACGGTGGAGATGTACCCCACGCTGTCCTGCAACCTCGACTGCAGCTTCTGCGACACAACGGAACGGCACCGTCCGCCTGTCGACGAGCTGTCCACGGAGCGCTGGCTCGACATCATCGACGAGGCTGCCCGCATGGGGGTGCGCCGGGCCTTCGTGCTGGGGGGCGGCGAGCCCATGGCCCGGCGAGACTGTGCAGAGCTGCTCGAGCGCATCAAGGACCGCGGCATGGAGGGCATCCTCACCACCAATGGCACGCTGATGGGCAGCCGCATCGCCCACCAGCTCGTGCGCACCGGCTGGGACGAGGTGCATGTGAGCATCGACGGTCCCGACGCCGCCACCCACGATGCCCTCCGCGGACGGACCGGCAGCTTCCGACGCACGGTCCGCAACACCTGTCGCCTGGGTGTGCTCGCGCGGCGGGCCGGCAGTCCCTTGAAGACCGCCCTCCACTTCGTCATCACGCGCACCAACTGGCGCACGCTGCCCGAGATGGTGCGGCTGGCCCGCTCCCTGGGCGCATTCCGCATCGACTTCGACGCCCTGATCGCCTACACCCCGGCCCAACGGGCACTCGACCTCACCCCGGCCGAGCGCCAACAGCTTCCGGCCGTGGCCCGCGAGGCAAAGGCACTGGCGGACCGCTGGGGCATCGCCACCACCTTGTCGCACTTCGTGGACCGCGCTCCGAATGTCCGCGGGAACACCGTTGTAGAAGGCACTTTGGAGGACGGACTCGCGGGTGCCCCCTGCCTCAAGGCCTGGCACTACCTCGTGGTGCAGGCAGATGGACGCACCTCGCCCTGCTGTGTGCTGGCCGGAGAAGGCGGGTCGGTGGCCGAGCGCCCCCTCGATGCCATCTGGCGCACCGACAGCTTTCTGAACCGCGTCCGCAAGGGCATGCTCGCCAAGCGTCCCCTCCCCCGCTGCGGGGAGTGCTCACCCAACATCCTGTCCCACGAGGCCGTGATTCGCGGGCAGCTGCCCCGTCCCCTCCCCCACCCCGGCCACCTCCTGCCCTCCGAGACCGCCGTCCCATGCCCGTGAACCTCAACCTCGAGCTCACCGACCACTGCAACATCAAATGCAAGATGTGCAGCCAGTCCATGCGCGACGAGGCCCACGGCGTGCCCATGCGCTTCATGGCGTGGGAGACCTGGCGGGACAGCCTGCAGGGCCTCGCCGACATGCCCGACGAGGTTCACCTGTGTCCGCACTGGCTGGGCGAGCCCACCCTGCACCCCCGCTTCGACCGCTTCGTGGAGTACGCCTTCGCGGTCAACCGCGGAAACCGCCTGTTTCGCTCGTTCAAGCTGCACACCAACGGGGTGTTGCTGAGCGAGGAGCGCGCCCGCCTGTTGCTCCGCCTCGCCCACAGCGCCGGGCAGGCCGACGACACCTTCGACTTCATCCACTTCAGTGTGGATGCCCACAGCCGCGACGTCTACGCCGAGGTGAAGGGCGCCGACCGCCAGCCCCAGGTCTACCGCAACCTCCAACGCTTCCTGGAGCTGCGGGCCGAGACGGGTGCGGTGCGTCCCTATGTGACCATCGCCTTCGTGGTTCAGCCGGACAATGCCCATGAGGCCGAGGCTTTTCGGGACCACTGGCGGGACGTCCTCGGCGGGTTGGGACGTCCGGTCGACCAGACCTTCGACTGGCCCTCGAAGAAGATGGACACCCTGTACTTCCGTCCCCTGAACTGTGGCGACCAGGCCGCCGCCGACGCGCTCCATGCCGATGTCTGCCGCCGCCTGGGGCTCACCGACAGCCAGGGCGACCGCCTGCGCCATGCGGAGAGCTTCTGAGGTGAGATCGGAGGCCTCGGGGCACCACCGAAGCGGTCCATGGCGCCGTCAGGCTCACACCAATCAGACAATTCAGGTGGGCGGGCTTGCGCGGTGCCGCGGGTGTGGAGCATGATGCGCATCTGTCGGGCGCTGTCGAAGCCGCCCGTCCCTTGTCATGCGAGGAGAGGCCCGTGTCTCACACCCGACTCGGCGCTTGCGCGCTCATTGCCCTGCTTACCGCTTGCGGTGGCGACAACCTGAACAATCAGAAGGAAGTCGAGCTGGAAGAGGTCGAAGAAGAAGAGGTGGGTCCGCCCAAGCTCCTCGTCTCCGACACCGCCCTCGACTTCGGGCGCGTGAAGCTGGGCGGCTCCTCTGCCGAGTCCCTCACCATCAACAACACGGGCACCGGTCCGCTCACCATCTACGCCTTCACCCTCGAGGTGGCCGGTGAGTTCGACGTGCTGGCCGACGGTGGGCTCATCATCCCCGCTCAGGGCAGCGCGGGCATCACCATCAAGTACCTGCCCGTCGACTACGCCAACGACGACATCGTGCTCACGCTGTCCACCAACGACCCCACCGCCCCCGAGACCGAGGTGCGGCTGGAAGGCAAGGCGGTGACCGACGCCGACGGCGACGGCTTCGACAGCCTGGCTGCCGGCGGCGACGACTGCGACGACGACGACCCGCTGGTGAACCCCGACGCCGAGGACCAGTGGTACGACGGCGAGGACAGCAACTGCGACAACGCCGACGACTTCGACCAGGACGGCGACGGCTACCAGGTCAACAGCTACAACGACGAGCCGGCGGGCGGCGGCGGCGACTGCCAGGACAACAACCCCGACATGTACCCCGGTGCGCCTGACGAGTGGTACGACGGCCTGGACAGCGACTGCGACGGCTCCAACGACTTCGACCAGGACGGCGACGGCTTCGACGCCCTCATCGGTGGCGGCGACGACTGCGACGACCTCGACCCCGAGGTCAACCCCGACAATGCCGAGAAGCTCAACGGTCTCGACGACGACTGCAACGGCTGGGCCGACGACGAGGTGCCCGGCTGGAACGCCGACCGGTCCTACCCGGGCGGCGCGGCCGACACCTTCGCGGGCTGGGCCGTCACCATGGGCGACCTCAACGAAGATGGCGACGACGAGGTCATTGTAGGCGCCTACGGCACGGGCGGCGGTCAAGGCGGCGTGGCTGTCTACGCGGGCGGCTCCACCACGAAGCCCACCGGCACCGACGTGCAATCCGCCCACAACTGGGTCTCGGGTGCCGGCGGCTCCGACCAGTTCGGCTACAGCCTCGCCTTCCTCGAGCAATCGGGCGCCTTCCCGGAGCCCTACCTCGCGGTCGGCGCGCCGAACGGCGCCTTCGGCTACGGCATCGTCTACCTCTTCATCGGCGACGACATGATGGGAACGGCCTCGAGCACGGGCTCGGCGGTCTACACCATCGAAGGCGCGGGTAGCTCCAACGGCTATCTCGTGGGCCGCGGGCTCACCCAGGACCTCGACCTGGACGGCGACGGCGCCGACGACCTGATGGGCTACTACTCCACCAGCACGTCGAACTCGGCCACACCGATGGTCTGGCTGTTCTACGGAGACAACTGGGACAGCTCGACCACCGGCTCCGCCACGCTCGCCGACTCCGACGCCCGCTTCTACACCGACGGCGGCGGCAGCGGCGCCAGCTACTACAACCGCATGCAGTTCGGCCTGTCGAACGGCGGCGACGGCAACGGCGACGGCTACGACGACTTCATCATGTGCGACCACTTCGTCGACACCAACGACATCAACGACGGCGCGCTGTGGATGCTGTGGGGCGACTCCGACCGCTACTCCAACAGCTCGTCCGAAGACCTCGCCTCTGTGGGCGACGTGATTGCCACCGGCAGCCCCTACGACAAGGGCATGTCGATGTGCCAGTTCATCGACGACATCGACGGCGACGGCGACCAGGAGTTCGTCTCCTACGTCATCAACAGCGGCAACCTGCACCTGTTCGAGGGCGGCTCCGACCTCGGCGCCAGCGTGCTCCGCGAGACCGACGCCTGGGCCACCTACGAGTTTGGTGAAGGCAGCGTGGAGCCCACCTCCATTCGCCTGCTTGGCGACTGGAACGGCGACGGCATCAGTGAGATCGGCCTTGGCCAGAGCTCCTCGGGTGCCGGCGGCGGCACGCTGTACGTCATCTCGCCCGACACGCCCGGAAACCACGAAGACGACGACTCCTTCGCCGTTATCGAGGGCGACTCCGACTACTTCAACGCCAACTACGGCACCAACATCAGCAGCCGTCCGGGCGACTACAACGGCGACGGCATCTACGACCTGGTTGTGGGTGACTACGGCTACGGCGACTCCGACTCTTCGATGGGCCGGGAAGGCTCGGTGTTCGTCACCTTCGGCAACTGAGCCCGGCACCGACAGCAAGGCGGCCCGCCATCCCTTCCAGGGTGGCGGGCCGCGCGCGTTGTGGGCTCAGAGGCCGATGAAGAAGTACACGCCCGGGAACCACCACTCCACCAGCCCCGGGCCTTCCAGCACCCAGGCCACGGCCCCGAAGGCGAGGAAGGGACCGAAGGGCACCGCCATCTGCATGCCGCCGTTCTTCCGCCAGGACAGCGCCGCCACAGTGAGGCCCACCGCGGCCCCCACGAGGCACGACACGAACAGCACGAAGGGCAGCGCCGGCACCGCACCGAGGAAGGCGCCGATCATGGCCAGCAGCTTCGGGTCGCCCCAGCCCATGCCTTCGCGGCCACGGATGAGGCGGTAGAGCACCATCACGGTCACCAGCGCACCGGCCCCCAGCACCGCCCCCATCAAGGACCCCTTGAGTCCCACCGCGCCGGGCGCACCGAGAAAGGCCAGCCCGGCGCTGGCCGCCACGCCCACCGGCACCGCGTAGATGGAGAGCTCATCGGGAATGATGTAGTGGCGAAGGTCGATGAAGGTGACCACCACCAGCATCGCCACGAAGACGAAGTGGACGCCGAAGGACGCCAGCTCGGGCAAGGCGAGGGACCCGGGATCGGGCACGAACCGCCAGAACAGCAACAGGGACAGCAGTCCCATCAGCATCTCGATGGCGGGGTACACCGACGAGATGGGCAGTCCGCAGGCCCGGCACTTTCCGCGAAGCAGCAGCCAGGACAGCACCGGGATGTTGTCGTAGGCCTTGATGGGGGTGCCGCAGCTCGGGCAGTGGCTCGGCGGCCAGGCCACGGAGCGGTCCTCGGGCATCCGGCTGATGCAGACGTTGAGGAAGCTGCCCACCAGCAAGCCCAGTCCGGTCGCTCCACCCGCTGCAACCCTCCAGATACCCCAGGCCTCGGCCATGAGCTGGGCGTCGAGCTCCTCGGGGGTCACAGGGCCTCCTGCACGGCATCGCACACCCGGTCGACGTCGGACCGCGACACACCAATGTGGCAGGGCAGCGCAAAGCAGGAGGCACAGAAGCGCCGGGCAACAGGCAGCGGGCCATGGACACGGGCACCGGCCAACACAGGCTCCTCCGACAAGGGGCGCGGATAGTAGCAGGCTGTGTCGATGCCCTTTGCGGCCAGCTCGGTTCGGATGCGGTCGCGGGCGGGGTGGACGGCTGCCACAACGGCCACATTGGAGCCGGGGTCGTGGGGGAGCACGATGTCGGGGAGGCGGCTGCGGTAGTGCTGCAGCAGGGTGCGGCGATGGGCCACACGGGGCGCGAGGTCGGGCAGCCTAGCAGTGAGAACAGCGGCCTGCACGGCATCCATGCGGTCATTGCCCGCGACGCTGCCCGCGACCCGGAGAAAGGTCCCCTGCCCTTGGTGGCCATGGTGCCCCAGCGCGCGCACCCGCTCGGCCAGCCCGGCGTCGTCGGTGGCCACGAGCCCGGCGTCACCGGCAGAAGGCAGCACCTTCGTGGGGTAGAAGCTGAAGGTGGCCACCCGGCCGTGTCCAATTGGGAGGTCGCGGCCCATGGCCTGGGCAGCATCGTCCACCACCACGGCATCTTCGGGGATTCCGTGCAGTGGCGCCACCCGGTTGCCGAACAGCTGAACGGCCACCACGCCCTTCACGGATGGGCTCCAGGCCGCCTTCACCTGCGTGGGGTCGAGCAAGGGCATCCCCGGCGTGACGTCGACCAGCACTGGCTGCGCCCCGGCCCGCAGCACGGCCGTCGCGGTGGCCACGAAGCTCACCGCAGGCACAATCACCTCGTCGCCCAGGCCGATGCCGGCGGCCTGAAGCGCCAGGGTGAGGGCCGAGGTGCCCGAGCCCACCCCCACGGCGTGCAGCCGCCCTGCCGCGCGCGCAAGGGCCATCTCAGCGGTCTTCAAGGTCGGTCCGCCCACCCACTGTCCCCCCCGCAACACGCCGACCACGGCCGCCTCACAAGCCGCCGCTGTGCGGGCATGGACGAGGGGAGGTGCCGAGACCCGCAGGCGCGGACCAGGGGTCACTTGACGTCCTTGTTCTGGAAGACCGCCACCGCCGCTCCGAGCACGGCCGCCGTGTAGCCGAAGCCGTAGAGCAGTCCCGTACACACCCGGTCCCATGGCACGGCCAGCTTGTGGACCGCGGCATCGCGAATGCTGAAGACCTCGAAGTTGGGCAGCATCCAATACAACGCCCTGGCCACGCTTCTCACCGACTCCGACTCCGCCTGGTTGCCATAGAGCCAGATGTCGTCGGCGAGGTGCCCGATGACGAAGACGGCCAGAGTGAACGCGGCCGCCGTCGTGGGCGCGGAGTAGGCCGAGAACAGCGTGGCCCAGGCCGTGAGCAGCGCCAGCTCCGCGACCAGCATGCCCATCGACACCATGAAGGTGCCGTCGGGCAGGTCGTTGCGACTGAGCATGAACAGGCTGTAGACGAACACCAGCACGGCAATCTCGACCACGAGGGTGAGCATCAGGCCCACGTACTTGCCGAGCACGAAGCGCCAGCGCGGCAGGGGGCGGCTGAGCACGGTGTAGACCGTCTTGCGCTCCAGCTCCTTGTGGATGACCGACACGCCCAGAAACATCGCGATGATGGCGCCGAAGACGTCGACCGAGCCCTGGGCCACGCTGCGCACCACCTTGGCCTGGTCGCCGATGGTGATGTCCTCCACCACGAGAGACAGCGCCAGCACGCCCACCGCAAAGAAGAGAATGGAGTACAGCACGCGGTCGCGCACGGCCTCCCGGAAGGTGTTGGTGGCGAGGGCCCACAGCATCTTCATGCGAGCACCCCCATGCGCTTGGAGTCGACCGGCTGGGCGCGCTCCACCTCGTCGAGGAGCAGAGCTTCGAGGGTCTGGCGCACCGGCGTGACCTGGAGCACACGCTCCCCAGCGGCCACCACCTCGGCAATCACGGCGTCGGCGTCAGCGGGAGGCACCTCCAGCACGGCGCCCGCCTCACCTTCTCGGCGCACAGCGTCGGCATCGAGGCGTGCCGCGGTCGCCTCGGGAACAACGCTCACCCGAACCTCCACGCTGCGGGTGCGGCTGCCGAGCAGCGAGTCGAGGGTGCCCACGCCCACGCGCTTTCCACGCACGATGAGGGCCACGCGGTCGCTCAGGGTCTCGACATCGTGGAGGATGTGGCTGGAGAAGAAGACCGTGCAGCCCGCCTCACGCTCCTCGAGGATGAGGTCGCGCACCAGCGCCCGACCGAGGGGGTCGAGGCCGCTCATGGGCTCGTCGAGAACCACCAGCTTGGGGTCGCCCAGCAGCGTCTGGCACAGGCCGACCCGCTGCAGCATGCCCTTGGAGTAGGAGTTGAGCGCGACGTCTGCGAAGCGCGTGAGCCCCACCCGCTCCAGCAGCGCGCCCGAGCGCTTCTTCACATGGCTCGCATCGAGCTCCATCAGGTCGCCGTAGAAGCGCAGCAGCTCGTTGGCCGTGAGGTGCTGGTAGAAGTAGGGCCGCTCGGGCAGAAAGCCCACCCGGGCGCGGGCCTGGGGGTCGCGGTGGTCGGTGCCGAGCAGCCAGGCCTGTCCGGCGGTGGCGCGGTGCAGGCCCATCAGGATCTTGATGGTGGTGGTCTTGCCGGCACCGTTGGGCCCGATGAAGCCGAAGATCTCGCCCTGGGGCACCTCGAGGTGCAGGTCGTCGAGGCCCACATGGGGGCGCATCCAGAAGCCCGAGCGGTAGATCTTCTGCAGGCCGACCGTCTTCACGGCGAGCACGGCGGTGCTGCTCATGGCTTGCTCCTCAGGTGGCTCTGCAACCACTCGCGGGCCTTGTCGTGGGGGTAGGCGCCCGCACTCTCCCAGTTGCAGCGGGTGCAGAGGGGACCACTATCGCCGAAGCGACCGTCGATGTGGGCCACCCGCCAGGCGTTGAGACGGTCGCCGTGCCAGATCGCCGCGAGGGACTGCTCGCGGAGGTTGCCGAGCTTGTTCTCGAGGTGCTCGTCGAGGCAGCAGGTGGTGACGTCGCCGTCGACGTGCACCATCGGGGTGTTCCAGAGGCCAGCACATGGCGGGCGGCGCGATGGGGGCGACGGACTCAAGGCGACCTTTCGACCGGGCGATGCTGGGGGGTCCACACGCCCTCGACGAGGCGCTGATGGGGCATGTAGCCGGCTTTGTAGCTCAGGTGGCGGCAGTCTTCGACGTAGAGCCCGAGGTAGTGGTAGCGGCCCCCTTGGGAGCGCAGCCAGGCGATTTCCATCAGCACGCTGAACACGCCGGGAGAGCGCCGGGACTCGTCGGGATCGAAGAAGAAGTAGACGCTGCTGGTGTCGTAGCGGCCGAGGTCGAGGATGCCACAGCCGATGAGACGGCCGTCGACGCGGTACTCCATGTCGATGGTCTGGGTGCAGGACTGCACAAACCAGCCCTCGTAGCCCCGGCGGGTCATGGGCCGGTCTTCGCGGGCGAGCCCACGCTCCATCTTGTGTCGGTTGTACAGGTCGAGCTTCTCGGGGGTGAAGGTGGACGGACCCGTCTCCACCACCACATCCCGGTTCTTCCGGATGACCCGCTTCTGAGACTTGCTCGGCTTGAACTGACGCACTGGGACGCGAATGGGCTCACAAGCCTGACAGTCGGCGCAAGCGGTGCGGTACAGCATGCGGCCCACGCGCCGGTCGCCCTGGGCGAGGCTCTGGTCGAATTCGTCGGGCGCCATCCGGCGGAATTGCCAGCGCAGGGGCAGCCGAGCCACCTCCCCGTCAATGTAGGGACACGGCTCCGGCTCGTCGTGGACGATCTGTTCCCGCTGGCCCATGCTGGCGACGGCTCTCGCGCTTTTGGCTGTGGAGGTGTCGGATTATGCCCCGACGGAACCACCGCTGCGCCTGAGCGGTCGGTGGCCGCCGGTCCCCACGGCGCGACACACTCCCGCGGAGGTGCCCCGATGGCCGTTCACCTGAGTATCGCAGACGGCGTTGGCGTGCTCACTCTCGACCGACCGGAGCGCGCCCACGCCTACGACCGCGCCCACCTGCTGGCCCTTCAGGCTGGCTTCGACGAGCTGGCGGCTGCTGCACAGGTGGTGGTGGTGCGCAGCACAGGCGACCGGGCCTTCTGCGCGGGGGCCGACCTCAAGGAGCTGGGCAAGGCTGCCCCCACCGACGCGCTCGACCTGTTGAGCCAGAAGGTGTTTGCGCACATCGCCGACAGCCCGGCGGTGTCGGTGGCGGCGGTCCAGGGTGCGGCGGTGGCCGGTGGCTGCGAGCTGGCGCTGGCCTGCGACCTGCGGGTGGTGGGAGCCAAGGCCCGCTTCGCCCTTCCCGAGACCGCGCTCGGCATCATCCCCGCGGCGGGCGGCTGCACCCGGCTGCCTCGGCTCGTGGGCCAGAGCATCGCCAGGCAGGTCATTCTTGCGGGGGAGTGGATCAGCGCCGAGCAGGCGGTGCGCTGGGGACTGGCCACCGGGGAGGTCGCCACCGATGTGCAGGCGGCCGCGTTGGAGCTGGCCGGGCGGGTGGCGAAGCGGTCGGCGCTGGCCTTGAGGCTGGCCAAGCAGGTGATGGGACAGGACGGTCGGGTGGACTCGCTGGCGGCCGAGCGCATGGCCGAGGCCGTGCTGTATGGCGCGCGGGAGCGCTGACCTGGGGACCTCGCCCCGGAGACGATAGGGCGGACAGACAGGAGGCCGCATGTCCCGCGTGTCGATTCGCTACTGCGTGGTTTGAAACTACGAACCCCGTGCTGCCAGGTTGGCGGCCAACATCCAGGACAGCCTCGGTGTCCCCACGGTCGAGCTCGCGTCCGGCCACCGCGGTGAGTTCAGCATCTGGGTGGGTGACACCTGCGTCGCCCGCAAGACCGTCGAGGGCTACCCGGCCGAGAGTGCCGTCGTAGAGGCTGTTCGCGCGGCGTTGAGCTGAGCCTCAGCGGCACAGGCCGACGACCACCTGCGCGGAGACGCCGGCCTGGAGTCCGGTGCGCTCAGCTGCACTGAGCGGCCGTGCCCCGTCCACCACGAGCACCGTGGGCGGCGTGCCCAGACGCTCGGAAATGGCGGCCACCACTGCAGACAGCTGGCCAGGCGCGTGGCTTCGGGTGCGAAAGACCCGGTGTCCCCTCACCCGGGGGATGTGGACGCTTGCCGGTGCAGCCACCAGCACAGGCCCGCTGCGGGCCACGGCCGGAAGCACCGCCGCGAGTGGCCGCTGGTCGGCGTCGAGGAGACCGTCCACCACGTCGAGCTCGGACAGGCTGCCGAAGATGGGACCGGTGGGCGCCTCCTCGTCGGGGTCGTCCACCGCCGCGAGGCCTGCCGATGTCGACTGGAGCTCGACGAGCTGCCCTCCGGTGTCCACCCGCCAGCCTTCCGCCGTCCGCATTCCCGCCATCGCAGGCAGCTCGGGCGCGACCGGCGTGTGCACCAAGGCCAGTCCCCCGAGGCCCACCGGGATGGCGTCGGCGAGGTCCCGGTAGCTGTCGGCGTCCCCGCCTTGTCCCACCACGAACAGGACCGGCGGCGGTCCAGCCTGTTCGGCCAGATCCACGAGCTGCCGTCCAATCGCCACAGGCCGCGTGCTGGAGGCCACGGCCACCTCGCCCCCCACTGACGGCAAGGGGAGCCCTCTGGGTCCGACGACGAGCACACGGTGAAAGCGGGAGAGGGCGGTCAACGCATCAAGAATGGCCGCATCGAGGTCGTTTTCAGCCACCTGCCACACACAGAGTCCGTCGGACAGCGATGGCGTGGGTCCGCCGAAGATGCCAGCCTCCGGCAAAGTCTCCACCCCACCGAGGGGGTCGACCGGATCCTCAGCAAGCTGCGTGGAGCGACCGCGCCAGCCTGCCAATCCCAACAGACCGAGCAGACCGAGCACGCCCACGCCCACCCCGACAAACAGCCGAGGCCCCGGCCCCGTGGACCTGGAGACCGACGGCAAGGGGGGCACCTCGGACAGCACGGGCGGGGCCTCGGAGCCAGGCTGCCGCTCCGCCTCGGCCGGCGGGCCGCCTTCGGGATGGTCGGACGGCCGGGCGATGCCAGGACTGCCGACCGCCGTGGCGACCACCTGCTCACCTTCCAGCCGCAGGTCGAGGTCCCGCGCGGCCTCCGGCACCAGCCACGCCCCCGGAACCCCCGACCAGGTCTGCGACGGCGTGACCACCGACACCGCGAAGGCCTCCCCCTCGATGACTCCAGAGCCCGCCCAGGCACCGTCGTCCGCCTTGACGTCGGCGAAGCGGCCATCATCGGCGAGCAGCACCTCGAAGGACCCGCCATCGGACGCCAGCACCACCTTCACGGGAGGCTCCAGCTCGACCGCGCCAGCATCCAGGCGCACGAGCACGCCCAATCGACTGGCGGAGGACAGTGCCGGCGCGAGCAGAAGGGCCATCGAGAGCGGAACGGCAGCGCGGCGCATTTCGGGGTCCAGCAATGACGGGGCTGCGGAGGCTACCACGGACGTCAGACCCACCTGGAGTGCCCGCGAGTGGGCCAGGTCTCGGTTATCCTGCCGCCCCGTCGACCCGACCTGTCCCGATACCGGCGACGTCCACAGTCCCTCCCGCCCCAAGGGTGCGCATGCTCGCGAACCGTCCCCGCATCCTGTCCGTCGGCACCGCGAACCCGCCCGAGCGGTACACCCAGGAGGAGGTCCTCGCGAAGTACCGGATGCCCAACAAGATGGTGCGCAGCCTGTTCAAGTCAGGCCACATTCGCACCCGGCACCTGATGCTCCCCGAGCCCGATGAAGACGGCATCCCGCGGGAGACCCAGGGCGAGCTGCTGGCCAAGCACCGCCGCGGCGCCATGATGATGGGCAGCCAGGCCATCGAGCGCGCGCTGGAGCCGATGGGCCTCACCACCGCTGACATCGACTACCTCGCGGTCATCAGCTCCACCGGCTTCATGCTGCCGGGCCTCACGGCCATGTTCATCAAGCACCTGGGCTTCCGGGTCGACTGCAGCCGCGTCGACATCGTGGGCATGGGCTGCAACGCCGGCCTCAACGGCCTCAACCCCGTCGCTTCCTGGGCCTCCGCCAACCCCGGCCGCACCGCCCTGATGGTGTGCTGTGAGGTCAACTCGGCGCTCTACGTCTACGATGAGGAGATCGGGAATGGCGTGGTGAACAGCCTCTTCGGCGATGGCTGCGCGGCGGTGGTCGTGCGCGCCGACCCCGAAGACGAACGCCACTTCGCCCCCCGCATCCTCGGCTTCGTCAGCCACATCATCCCCGACACCTGGGATGCGATGCACTACGACTGGCGCGACTCCCACGGCAAGTTCGCCTTCAACCTCGCCCGCGACGTGCCCTATGTGCTGGGCACCCACGCCGAGACGCCGGTGACCGCCCTGCTCGACCGCTTCGGCCTCAAGCGCCGGCACATCTCCCACTGGCTGGTGCACTCGGGCGGCAAGAAGGTCATCGACGCCATCAAGTACACCGTGGGCATCACCGAGCACGATGTGCGCCACACCGTGGGCGTTCTGCGCGACTACGGCAACCTCGGCAGCGGCAGCTTCCTGTTCTCCTACCAGCGCCTGGTCGCAGAAGGCAAGGTGCGTCGCGGCGACTACGGCGTGATGATGACCATGGGCCCCGGCTCCACTGTCGAGACCGCGCTCATCCGCTGGTAGCCCTTCTTCTCGTCGGCTGCGGTCGACTCCAAGTCTCTTGTCCCAGGAGCCCCCATGCGCCGTTTCGAGACCCTCGACTACACCGAGTCGGGTGAGGTCGCGCAGATCACCCTGTCCCGCCCCCGCACCGACATGCGCATGGTCCGCGAGCTGACCGCCGTGTGCGACCACCTCGAAGACGACTCTCCCTGCAAGGTGGCCGTCTTCCGCGGCGCCGACGGCGTGTTCAGCGAAGGCATCGACTTCGAGGACTTCCGTCCCGACACTCCGATGGACATCCACGGCTTCAACAAGTGGGAGAAGCTGTGTGTGCGCATCGAGCGGCTGCCAAAGGTCACCGTGGCGGCCCTCGACGGTGTGGCCCGCGGCGGCGGGGTTCAGCTCGCCCTCGTATGCGACGCCCGCATCGCGACCCCGCGCACCACGCTGCAGCTCGACGAGGTCCACAAGGGCTTCCTGCCCGGCATGGCCACCTTCCGACTCGCCAAGTACGTCGGCATCGGCAACGCCAAGCGCCTCATCATGCAGTGCCCGGTGGTCGACGCTGATGAGGCCGCAGCACTGGGCATTCTCGACGAGGTCTGCGACGACCTCGACGCGGGCATCGCCGCCACCATCGCGGCCTTCGGTCCCATCCACACCGTGTCGGTGGCCCTGGCGCGTCGCCTGCTCAACGAGAGCTTCGCCACGCCATTCGAAAACGCCATCGGCAACTTCCTCGCCGCCCAGCACCGCGCCATCTCGCAGTCGGCCTTCCTCGACACGCTCGACAAGGCCCAGCGGTCCGACGGGTGAGCAGCGCCTTCCCCACCGACCCCGCGGTGCTTTCGGCCTTTCGCCCGATGCAGGCCCGAGATGCGCCGGAGGTCGCCCAGCTGCACCACGCGGCGATGGGCGAGTCGCTGTGGGCCCGCCTGGGCGTGCGCTTTCTCACGCAGCTGTACCGCAACCTCATCGACAGCGAGGGCTTCATCGCCTTCGTCTACGAGGCCGACCCCAAGGTGGGCGTGCAGGGCTTCATCGCCGGCGCCACCGACCCCGACCGGGTGATGTCCGACACCTTCCGGCGGGCCTGGTTTCTGCTGGGGCCTGCGGCCTTTCCTCGCGGACTGCAACCATCGGTCCTCCGTCGCCTGCTTCACACCGCCCGCTATGCCAGCGCGTCTCGGGTCGACGGCCTGCCCGCCGGTCCCCTCCCCGAGAGCCTGTTCTGCTCCTTTGCGCCTGAGCTGCGGGGCAAGCGCATCGCCGGACACGCCAACAAGGTGCTGTTCGACGACCTGCTGAGCCGCGGGTATCGCCACGTCAAGATCACCACTGACGCCTCGAATGACGGCGCGGCCCGACAGCTGCGGAGCTGGGGCTTCGACGAGCTCGGCGGGTTTGCGTTCTACGGCAAGCCGATGGTGGCCTGGCTGCTCGACCTGGAGGCGAGTCCCCGGGTGGAAGCGGTGGGGCGACATCCGATGTTGGAACGCTGAGATCGTCTGACAGTGACCATTCTCAGCGATTCGCCCGCCGGGTGCGGATGGCGACGATGGCGACGGTGGCGGTGAGGAGGACGATGGTGACGCTGCCCATGATGGTGGACAGCTCGGCCAGCGTGAGCCCCAGGTTGTCGGCTTCGGCTGGGGGCTTGAAGCCGGCACGGTACAGCGCGCTGCGGATGGTGGAGGTCTTGTAGTCGCCGCCGGTCGTGCGCACGGCCACCTCCTCGCCGGCCCTGATCACTGCATTGTAGGCGTAGCGCTGCACGGTGATGTGCGTGAGCCCCTTCGCAAGGGCGGTCATGTCCCTCAGTCCGACCAGGATGCCCGAAAAGGTGATCTGCGGAATCAGCAGGAGGGGCAGCGTGCCCACCGCAGCCTCCGATGAGGTCCACACAGACGACACGAACAGTCCGACCGACATCCCCATCAGTCCGATGAGCGAGGACACAGCGGCCAGCAAAGCGGGCGAGTGGCCGTAGTCTCCGAGCCCGAAGACCGCGTAGAGGACGCCCGCCAGGAACACGCACTGTCCGACCACCGCAGTGCCGAGCACGAGCACCTTGGATGCCACATATGTGCCCACCCCCACCCCGATGCGCGCCTCCCGTCGCCAGATGGCCCGGTCGGCGATGAGCTCGCGCACCGAAGCCGACATGCCGAACCACAGGCACGACAGCGACAGCATGAACAAGAAGCCGTCGGTGGGCTCGGGGAAGACGATGGACATCACCAGCGCCAGGATGACGGGCTGCACCCCGAGCACGGCCATTCCCGTCGCGTCGCGCAGCCGGGTGAGCGCGTAGCGGGACGTCAGCGCCCGCAGGTGGCGCAAGCCCTGCAGTCGGGGTGACGAGACCTCTGCGTCTCGACCACGGTCGACGCCTTCCACGCCGAGCAGGCGGTCGCGGGTGACGACGTACTTGCGGTGGACCTCGCTCTCCTTGAACAGCGCGGCCCAGGTCTCGGGCGAGTGGTCGCCGAAGCGGTTGAAGATGGCGTCGGGGGTGCGGACCTGGAAGTAGCGGGCGGCGTCCTTGGGCGGACCGAAGAAGGCCACCCGCCCACCCGGGACCAGCACCAGCAGGTGGTCGACCTGGGCGAGGACCTCCGGCGTGAGGTCGTGGGTGACCAGGAAGATGATGCGTCCGCGGTCGGCGAGCTGGCGGACGAGGCGGACGATGTCCTGGGAGGCCCGGGGGTCGAGGCCCGAGGTGGGCTCGTCGAGGAACAGCACCCGGGTGGACCGGCTCATCAGCTCCTGGCCGAGGTTCACGCGCTTGCGCTGCCCGCCCGAGATGCCGCGTCGGAGGGCGTCGCCGATGCGCTGCTCGCGGATGTGGGCGATGTCGAGCTCGTCGAGCACCCGACCGACCGCCTGGTTCACCTCCTGCTTGTCGACGTCGCCCTGGAAGCGGAGGCGACCGCTGTACGCCAGGCTCTCCCCGACGGTCAGCTCGCTGTGGACAAGGTCGTCCTGTGGGACGATGCCCACCAGAGAGCGGTCGGCGCCGAGCAGCCGATGGAAGTCGTTGCCGTCGAGGAGCACATCTCCGGAGTCGGCCGGTGTGACGGCGCTGATGGCGTGCAGCAGGGTGGTCTTGCCAGCTCCAGATGGACCCACGACCGCCACCACCTCGCCGGTGAACACAGTGAAGGAGACGTCGTCGAGGAGGGACACCTCGCCAATCTCTCGGCGGAGGTGCCGCACACTCAGAGACGAGAAGCTCCGCTCGCCTTCGACCATCAGCGAGGCGCTACCCTGCTCGTCGACCACCAGCTGGAGCTTGAAGTGGGCGATCTGGAGGACGGCGCCTTCGCGCAGCGGCGCGGAGGTGACGGGCGCGCCGTTGAGCAGAGTCGGACGGCCCGAGGCCTGGTCGACGACCCGCCAGCCGCCGCTCACCTGGGGCTGCACCTCGGCGTGGATGAGCGCCACCTGGGGGTCGGCGAGGCAGATGTCGCAGGTGCTGGCCCGGCCGATGCTGATGGCCTGGCGTCCGAGCACCACCCGGCGGTCGGCCTCCACCAGCCCGGCGGCGTGCTTTCGAAGCAGAGCGGTGACGAGCACCTCGTCGACGCTCAGCTCACGGGCGGCTGCCCGGAGGTCTTCCAGCTCCTTGCGGGAGATGGCACCTCCCCGACGTGCAGCCACCGCGAACAAGGTGTCAAGGAGCAGCAGAGCCTCGGCGGTGCCGTGCAGCACCGCGAAGGTGGGCAGGTCGATCTGCCCGCGGGTCTCCTCTTCCAGTAGAGCGGCATGGGCGCGGCCGAAGCGGGCTCCGAAGGCCCGCAGCGACTGAGCCCCCACCCCCGCTTGCTCTCGTGGCGCGCGCGCAGCGACCAGCAGAGTGGAAAGCGCCGCCTCGGACAGCCCCGTGCGGGGTCCGAGTGCGGCGCGGAGGATGGCGTCGTCGTCTTCTGGATCGGCATCGGCGCCGAGCGTGTGCAACACCAACCGAACGAAGTCCGCCGCAAAGGCGATGGACTCGGCGTCGGCAGCCGGGTCGGTGCGCTGCACCCGCTCGGTGAGGGCCGTGACGCCCACGCCCCGACTCATGAGGCCGCCTACTTGTAGGTGACCGCCATCGCCACGCCGGCATCCTTGGCCTCACCCGCGAGGGTGGCGGCGTAGAGCGCGACGTAGAAGGTGTCGGTGCGGGTGGGCTTGAAGGTGAGCTTGGGCTCGCGGTCGTCGGACTTGTCGCGGGCGACCTCCTTGCCATCCTTGTCGTGGAGCACGAGGTCGAGGTCACCAGCGTTGTTGTCGCCACACGACTGGATCACGTACTCGTTGCCCGCGTACAGAGTCACCAGGTAGACGCGGTGCTCGCCCTTCTTGAGGGTGGCATCCACGGCTGTTCGCACGGCCCAGCCGTCGTTGTACCCATTCCAGATCTTCTCATCCAGGCAGGTCTTGGCCTCCTTTTCGCCAGCCACAGCATCCAGGGGAGCTGCGGTGCTGGCACCGAGGAGGAGGACGGGAGCAAGGAGCTTGCAGAGGGAGTTGGCCAAGGGATTCTCCAGGAGCTCGGTCTGGCGGCACGCCACGCCCGAGGGTCGCGGGTGGCTCAGAGGAGGGAGAGGACGTCGCCAGTGGCGGCGTGGATGGTCTTGACGTCGGCTTCAGCGAGGGACGGCTTGGAAGCCACCGTCTTCAGCGTCGTCAGGGTCTCACGGAGCTTGGCGACCACCTCGTCGGGCGCCTTGTCGGAGCCCTCCCGGTCGACGTACTTGATGAAGTAGTCCACCACCGCGGGCTGCCGAAGCAGGTTGTCCGCCGCGTCGATCTTGCCCGTCTCCGCCACGGCGCCACTCACGAGGTGGGCCCCTTCCAGCCACGAGCCCGCCTGGATGAGCGGAACGACCCACTCGCCGGCTTCGTATTCGAGCTCCGGCACCATCACCTGGGACAGCTCGTCGAACTTCCGGATGAGGTCGTTGCCTTCCAGGGCGCCATTGGCGATCTCGTTTTTGATCTCGTCGATGACCTTGGGGATGTCGTCTCCGCCCCCGAGCTTGTCGAGCGCCACCTTGAGGGCGTCGAGCCGGGCCAGCGTGCGCTCAGTTGGCGAATTGTTGACCGTGAGTACCAGATCGGCCAACACCACGCCGGCGCGCACCGCGAGCTGGTCCTTGTTGTCGACATCCATCGAGATGTCGCGGTCTTTCACCATCGAGGCAAGCGTCTTGCCCACGCCCGCATGGGACAGCGACCGCTCCATCTCGGCCGGCGACGGTACCAAGGCCACCTGATCGGCGCCATCGATGAGGTCCTTCTTGCTGAGCGTCATGTCCGGCGCCTTGGGCGTCGGGGCGGGCTCGGCCTTGTCGGCCGTCTTCTCAGCGGGGGCCCTTTCGGGACCCTTGTCGTCGCAACCCGCGACGAGCACGAGGGCGAGAGCCAGCGCTCGGATCTTCATGTTTCCTCTCCACGCTTCCTGCAGATGGAGCATCGGGCCAGCGCAACGCGCGCCGGCCGTTTGCATGTGGCGAAGCCGCCTCTTGTCGACGCCTCCCCTGACGGAGGCCCCGACCATTGACCATCGATTGGGCAATCGGACGAGACAGGTGCCACCTGAACCCGGAGGCATCCTACACTTCGCGGTGCGACATCCCGTGACCGGAGCGGTTCCGCCTGTGTGCCCTACCGGCGCCGCTCCTTGACGACACACACCACCGCGGCGGGCGGGGCGGACTCGCTGGTGGTGCCCACGACCTCGGCGCGCAGGCCCTTGCGGTTGGCCAGCAGCTGGGCGAGCGAGGTGGCGGTGCGCCGGACCAGTGGCCACCCCAACACATGGTCGAGCACCAGCGCATCGGGCGAGGGAGTGAGGCCTGTGGCGAGCAGGCTTCCGCCCGGCCGAAGGTGCGAGGTGGCCCAGTCGGCGAGCGAGACCACGAGGCGATCGGGCAGGTGGTCGACGATGGAGTCGAGGATCACGATGTGGTGGACGTCATTCCAGATGTCGAGCCGCCCGGTGACCACCTCGGCCAGATCGGCCTGCACGAAGGTGAAGGAGACGTTGGACGGCCGCCGAGGAAGTCCGGCGTCGACCATGCTCAACACATCGCGGTTGGAGTCGATGACCCGCACGCGACCGCCGCGCTCGGACATGGTGAGGAGCAGCCCGACCACCGAGGCACCGCAGTTGGGGTTGGCCACCATGAGGTCGCAGCGCCCGACCGCAGGGATGCGGTTGCGGCCCTCGGCGATGAGTGTGGTGGAGCGGGCCCGAATGGCCCGCATGGTGGGCAGATCGAGCAGGCTGGCGTCGAGGCGCATCCCGAAGGCACCGCCCCCCTCCGGCTCCCCGCGGATGATGTGGGCGAGCAGCCGGGGGTCTCCGGCGGCCTGTCCGAGGGGGTCCAGCGCTCGCTCTCCGGTGACGGCGCGCGACAGGTAGGGACGCAGCTCCCGGCCGAGCAGGCTGCCCCCGCCCTGCCGCCGCTCGTCGTCGTCGAGGGAGGACAGCCACCGGGACACATCGCCGAACAGCACGCCCATGCCAGCCCGCACCAGCTCGCGGCCCCGGCGGTCGTTGGGGTCTCGGCGAAGGCGGTCGTCGGCATCGACCCATCGGCCAAGCACCTTGGAGGCCATCTCCCGGGCCTGGGCGGCATCGCTGGAGTTGACCCGTCCGCGCGGCACGGCAGACAGTCCACCGGCGGCCACCGTGTGGCTGAAGGTGCGGAACCGCTGCGAGAGGGTGACCGCCACGGCCCGGTAGAAGGCGGCGGCCAGCTCGGGGTCGCGGTCGAAGCGGGCCCGGGTGTCGTCAGCGGACCAGCGCACCACCACACAGTCCTCGGCGGCGCGCACATCCGCTCCACGCGGGGCATCGTCGACGAAGGTCATCTCGCCGAGCACCGAGCCGGGACCCGCCACATGCAGCACGATCTCGGGGTTGCTGCGGCTGTCCACCACCTCGAAGGAGCCGTGCTCGATGAGGAACATGTCGCCGCCGCGCTCCCCTCGGCGAATGAGTTGCTGGCCTTCCGGTAGCTTTTCCCGGCTGCCGCCCTCGAGGAGCCGGTCGCGCAGCTCGGGCGTGAAGTGGTCGAGGAAGCTCAAGGGATCGCTCGGCGCAAGAAGTGCTGCCCGGTCGTACCCCGTCATCGCAGTCGCAGCCGGCCCACGGCCTCGCCTTCATCCACGGCCGCCCGGTGTTAGTCGCCGGTCCCGTCCACACCCCGTGGATGCCCCGTCGCATGCCTTGTTGGAGCCACCGATGTCCCAGGTCCCCCCCACCGGACCCACCGCCGCAGAGGCGCACGCCGCCTTGGAGAGCCAGGTCGGCGCCGTGATCGCCCGATTCCGGCGCGCCGACGACGACCGCCTCGAACAGGCCCGCGCCGACCTCGCGGCACTGTTGCAGGGTCCCGATGGCGAGACGGTGCGAGGCATCGCCGAGAAGGTGATGAAGGGCGAGCTTCTGGAGGTCCAGTGGGAAGTGGAGGAGGTGCTCGACGAGACCGCTCCCGCCGCCGCCGAGCCCGAGGCTCCAGAGCCCGAGCCCGAGCCCGAGCCCGAGCCCGAGCCCGAGCCCGAAGAAGAGCGTCCGCTCACCGCTGCAGATCTGGTGCCCGTCTACGACGACCCCCGCGGGCTCGTGCTCTACAAGACAAAGACGGGCGACCGCTGGTTCGCCACCCAGGTCGACCCCCGCACCGGACAGCCCCAGACCTTCGAGCTGATGCCGCATGAGGTGAGCCAGCTGCGGATGCAGCTCCAGGGAAGCCCCTACTGGCTGGTCCAGCAGTGATTCCGGAAGCCGCCGCACGGTAGCCTGCGCCCTGGTGTCCGCGAGGTAGTTGCCATGCCGTCCCGTCCATCCGTCCCATCTCTGCTGACCGCCTGGCCCCGTCCCCTGCTGGCCGCGGTCGCCTTGAGCTGGCTGACCGCCTGCAACGGCACCCGCAAGCTCCTCAAGCAAGCCGAGGAGTACATGGCCGACGGCCGCTACCCCGCGGCGGTGCGCACCTACGACAAGGTGCTGAAGAAGCGTCCGGGGGAGCCGCGCGCCCTGGTGGGACTCGCCCGCGCCTGGCTGGAGACCAACCAGCCCGAAAAGGCCATCACCCCGGCGCAGGTGGCCGCCGAGACCCAGGTGGCCGGTGGTCAGGAGGTGCTGGTCGACGCCCTGCTCGCCAACGGACGCGGTCGCGATGCGGTGGATCTGGCCGGTGAGCTCGCCGACAGCTCCCCCGACCCCATCGCGTGGCGGCGCCTCACCGAAGTGCGCCTGGCAGCAGGCAACCTCAAGGGGGCGGTGGCCAGCGCGGAGAAGTCTCTGGAGCTCGGGGGAGGCAGCCAGGCCCAGGCCCTCGCCGCCTGGACCCACGCCCGAACCGGCAACTGCGGCCGGGCCACCAGCCTCGCGGGGAGGGCCGCCACCGGAGCGGCCGAAAACATCGTGGTGCAGGCCGAAGCCGCAGCCGTCTTCCGCCAGTGCATGGATGCCGCCCAGGCTCAGGGCGCCTCGTCCACCGCCCGCACCCTGCTCAACCGCGGTCCCTTCGACGAAGAAGACGAGGCCCTCCGCCGGCAGAAGGGCGGCGACCTCGAAGGCGCCATCCGCCGACTGTCCTGGCTGCGCAGCATCTACCCGGAGGAGGGCAGCTACGCGCGCCACCTGGGCATCCTGTGGGCCGACGCCAAGGTGTGGGGCCGCGCCGAGGCCGAGCTGGTCGCCGCGCTGAGCCTGCCGCCATTCGCCGTCGCCACCACCGCTGCCGGCGTGCAGTTCGCCGACCGCCGCTCCGAACAGCTCACGCCCGACCAGCGCCAGGCCGCGGTGGCCCAGCTGTGGACCGAGCTGTCTCGCGTGCGCAGCGAGTCGGGCGACATCGACGGCATGGCCGAAGCACTCGAGGAGCGCGCACGGTCGATGCGCAGCACCAACGCCGAGGACTGGCTCAAGGCCGCCCAGGCGTGGGCGCTGTCCCGCACTCCGGCGAAGGGCGTCGACGCCGCACTTCGGGCCGTCGACCTCGCCCCCGACAGCTACGAGGCCCGCAAGGTGGCCACTGTGGTGCTCGCCAACGCCGGCATCCTCGACCGAGCCATCGGCCATGGGCGCAACGCCTGGGCGATTCGTCCCGGAGATCCTGACCTGGCGCTGATTCTGGGCAAGCTGCACACCAAGCGCGGCGAGCTGCGCGACGCACGGTCCATACTGGTGGCCGGCATCAAGGCCAACCCGGGCGATCCCCGCCTGCGCGACGCCTTGCGCCGTCTCGACCAGAGCCGCTGACCCCAGCCCGTATTCTCCGTCCCTCGGCGGACCCTACAACTCCAGCGGCCCGTCCCACACACCGGAGCCCACCATGGCGCGCGCGCCCGCACCCCCACTCCTCGGCGCGGGCCTTCTGCGGTGGACCTGCCTGTTGGCCCTCGTGGCAGGTTGCGCGGGTGGAGACGGCAAGGGCGCCTCGGAGACCTCCGACGACCTGGATGAGGACGGCTACTCCGAGGCAGATGGCGACTGCGACGACGCAGATGCCGACGTGTCCCCCGACGCCACCGAGGTGTGCGACGGCATCGACAACGACTGCAACGGTGCGGTCGACGAGGGGGTCACCGAGATCTGGTACCCAGACGAGGACGGCGACGGCTTCGGGGCCGACGATGCCCCCACCGAGGCCTGCTCACGCCCCGACGACCATGTGCCCAGCGCCACCGACTGCGACGACTTCGACCCGGAGGTCTTCCCGGGCGCGGTCGAGGTCTGCGATGGTGTCGACACCGACTGCGACGGCATTCCCGACCCCACCTCCTGCCGTCCGGTGGGCACCGCGGAGCTGCGAATCGACGGCACCTCGGAAGCCATGCGTCTGGGGGGCGCGGTTGCGGCTCTGGGGGACTGGGACGGCGATGGCGTCGACGACCTGGTGGTGGGCGCGCCCGAGCACGATGCGGCACGGGGCGGGCTGTGGGTGTTCAAGGGTCCGATGACCGCCGAAGAGTGGACCCGCGCAGACGCCGCCGCCGAGCGGCTCGGGGCCGACAATGGACAGGCCTATGCGCACGCCATGGTCTCGTTGCCCGACCTCGACGGAGACGGCCTCCCGGAGCTGGCCGTGGGGGCCTGGGGGGACACCGCAGGTGGCAGTGCAGCGGGTGCGGTCGAGGTGCTCCGCGGGGGTGCTCTCGGCGAGATCACCGACGACCACCTACTCGTGCGCTACGAAGGCAGCACCCCAGGGGAGCTGGCCGGTGACGCCCTCGCCTTCCCCGGCGACCTCAACGGCGACGGAGTCCCAGACCTCGTCATCGGTGCGCCGGGCGAGGACACCGCCGGCCTCGGCGCTGGCGCCGCCCACCTCATCTCCACCCGCACCGACGGCTCGACCGCGCGCACCACCGAGGCCTTCGCCCGCATCCTGGGTCCGGCCGCGGGCACCTCGATGGGACAAGCGGTGCAGGGCCCCGGCGACCTCGATGGCGACGGCCTCGCCGACCTGCTGCTCGCGGCACCGGGCGACGACACCGGTGGCGAGGACTCCGGCGCCTTCTTCATCTTCCACGGTCCCATCACCTCAGACCGGGCGACCACCGACGCCGCTTCGGCATGGCATGGCGAGGCCACCGGCGACCAGGCGGGCGGCTCCATCGCAGCTCCGGGCGACGTGAACGACGACGGCTACGCCGATCTGGTGGCGGGCGCACCCGAGCAGGACCTCGGCGGCAACGGCGCGGGCCTCATCTACATCATCTACGGCCCCTCGACGGGCGCCCACACCCTCGACCGCGCCGATGCGCGCCTCGTCGGCCGCCAGCCCGGCGACCGCGCCGGCAATGCCCTCGACGCCAGCGCGGATGTCGATGGCGATGGGCGCCACGACCTGCTCATCGGTGCCTACATCGACGACAGCGCGGCCATCAACGCCGGCGCAGCCTACCTGTTGCTCGGCCCCTGGTCGGGCACGACCTACCTCACCGAGGCCGAAGGCGGCTTCATCGGCGAGGCGGAAGCCGATGTGGCGGGCTGGGCGGTGGCCATCGGCGGCGACCTCGACGGCAACGGTGCCCCCGACATCGTGGTGGGCGCGCCCGGCCACGACCGACTCGCCGCCGATGGTGGTGTCGCCTACGTCATCTTCGGCGAGGGACTGTCCTTTTGAGCTTGGGAACCCGCGGATGGCTCCCGGTGGTGCTCGCCTCGCTGCTGGTGGGCGGCAGCCTGCACGCCGCAGCCCCCGTCCCCCACGAGACCTTGTTGCCCACGCCGGTGAACACCGCCGCCGACGCCTGGCTCGACGCACTGTCCGCCCAGGGCGCGCACCTCGATGCCGACGCAGCCGCCACCCTCCGAGCGGTCCACCCGCTGCAGCTCGGCGAGTGGACGGTCCCCTTTCGCGTGGAGCTCATCACGCCGGCCGGTGCCATCACGGTGCGGGGCAGCCTGCGCATCCGCTCCGACAGCGTGGCCCACACCACCGTGTCCGCCACGCTGGATGCACCTCCGGCCTCGGCACACCTCGCCTGGAGGCGGCTGCTCAAGAAGTCCACCAC
>ENA-OWNT01001410-OWNT01001410.1-seawater-metagenome-genome-assembly--contig:-NODE-1410-length-30630-cov-4.768402_pt1 | contig 30630 bp, 9 predicted proteins | sample MGYA00238136_ERZ651165 | MGnify/ENA primary metagenome ERZ651165 (study PRJEB26861, sample SAMN08777766) | seawater metagenome | isolation source: coastal seawater | place: USA: Florida | collected...
TTCGCCGCCGCCGTCGTCGTCGTCGTTGTTGTCGTCGTCGTTGTTGTCGTTGTTGGCGTTCTTCCTCGTCGAGCGTGTCGAGCGGGCCTGTTGATCACTCTCTCTCTCCCCCTGTCTGTCTGTTTGTTGGCGGAGAAGGCTGGAACGCGGGTGGGCTGGGGCTGTCAACCATTCGATCCACACGGCGTGTGTGTGTTCCATGACTGAAACACAGCACGGCACGGCACGGCACGACTCGCGTTCTTTGTTGCGCGTCTTCGTGGTGCATATGTTGTGATTGAGTGGCCACGGCGCTTGTGTGCCTCCTGTACGTCTTTCCATTCTGCATCGAGGTGCCCGTGTACGACAGTGGTATGGGCATTTGAAGCGTGGCTTGTGAGCGTGTGTCTTTGGTTTGGGTATGGTTGTTGACGGGTGAATTGTGCAAGCCAATGCGTTTGTATTTGCAGGCTTGGTGTCATTGTGGGAGGTGTCGGCAGCGACTCGATTCACGACTCAACGCAGTGCCGCTGAATCATCTTGAACATAAATCAAATATTTCGGTGATTTTCGAGGGCGAGTATGCTACGGTGAGATCTGTTGGGCGGGATTTCGCCGCAAGTGGACGCTCACTGTCTCTCCCGTTGCTACTACACGAGGCATCGACTGCGGTAACTGTCTGACACTCCCTTACTGTAGCGAGCCGCCTGGCGCACTGACGCGCGTAGATCGACCATGATCTCTTGATTCTACGAAAAGAAACGATGAAATGTTCAGACCTCCACCTCGGTGGAATGTTGACAATTTGCGTTGCCGTGCTGGCAACATGTTTCCTGGTTTCGGTAAAGGCCGACGTCAACCTGAACACCCCGCCGGCGATCGCTGTCGAGAATGTGAAATTTGTCACCACCGAAGGACTGAGTGTTGCCATTGGCGATGGTTCGTTGTGCAATTGCGTTGTGCTCAGATGTTTCAACCTGAGCTTGCCTTATTGGTGTTTTCATTGTGGTGTTCTCATTGTGCTTTTCTTATTGCACTGTTCTTCCGGCAGGACTAACTATACTGGACGAGGAAGTCCAACGTGATTATGGCATGGTGATGGTGTATATCGAAAGCACGGGAGGATTGGTAACACTTGGGGAAACCTCTGGTGCTTTTTTCGAAGTTGGTGATGGAGAGACGCCAAACCAAAAGCTGCAGTTTCTTTCTGCCCTCCGCATTGCGAATCTGGCCGTCCAGAGTTTATCATTCATTCCAGCCGACGGGTTCACTGGCACTGGCAACGTCACTGTGCTTGTCGATGACCAAGGTTGGTCGGGATCGGGTGGCAGTTTGTCGACGCAAACTTCACTTGTTGTTGAGGTTGAACCATTGCCAGAACCCGCCACGAACACAGCTCCTCGAATTGCATCACCTGGACCGCAATATGGCACTTTCGGCCAACCCCTTGTTGTGACGGGAACCGAAGTCTTCGATCCTGATTTCGACGCTGGGGGCTCCTTACTTTGGGCATCGCTCGAGGCGGACAATGGTGTTCTGTCATTGGCCAGTGATGCAAGTCTTTTCTTTTTGAATGAAACAGCTGCAATTGGTAGCCGAATAATATTTGAAGCCCCTTTGGATGCTCTGAACCTTGCTCTTTCAGAGTTGACGCTTACGGCCGCCGACGAAGGAGAATCGTCACTCACCATCACGGTCAGCGACAAGGGCCACTTTGGTTTAGGAGGTGAATTGTTGGACAGTGTCACAGTTCCAATATATGTTGCTTATGCGGATGATTTCGTTACAAACGAGGCCCCCAGTATCACGTCCACCATGGAATTAACATTCGACTCAAGTTGCGCCACACAAGTCGGCGGTATTTCAGTTGTTGACTATGGCGTGGAAGTATCATTTGATGGTTACTTCAATGTGACACTAGAGACTGATGTGGGTACGCTAGAGACATCAACAGATTTCCCAGGAGTTGCTCTTTTGTCTTCCGCGCAACAGGTGGTAAACTTCATGGCCACTGCGGGCGCAGTCAGCGATTTCTTTGACTCGATCCAGGTCGTTCAAGGTGGAGTGGAGCAAAACTGCTCCAACGCAACCCTCAAAGTCATTGTCGACGACCTTGGTTTTGGAGGGACAGGTGCTCCGTTAACTTCCGAAATTGCAATACCAATTGGAGGTTGGTATCGCAGTGCGGCTGACAGCAATGCAACGGCCACGAGTGCAACTCCATTGAATGAAAGTGGGTTGACAGCGGACATTATGCCTTCGCTCTTTGTCCCATCATCTGTGTACGTCACTGCAGGAGTTGCAACATCGGTGGAAGACGTTATTCTAAGCTCTTCGTCTGCCGCCAATGACGAAAATGTGGTTGCAAATGTCACTTTGACCGCTGGCGTAGTTTGGGCACAAACGTTGTTTGGAACTAAGGTACTTGCTGGGGGTCGGTCCAACGACAGCGCCGAGCCTGTTCTCGAACTTGCTGGTGCTTTTTCTAGCGTGGCTCGTAGTCTCGATACCTTGCATGTGCGCTTTGATGACAGTATCATGGAAGATGCCGTACTCGCAATTACGGTGTTCATGGCGGATATGAGTCCAGTGTCGGCCAATGTTTCTTTGGTCGTCGTCGAAGAAACCATGGCGCTCGCTCTCGAGGTGGCAGATGTGGATACAGTGATGGTTTCTGAGACAGAGAAAGTGGCGCTGCCCTCAATCAGAATAATTGCCGATGATATTGACGTCGAAGATTTCAGTTGTGTTGTGACGTCGAGCGGAGGTGTAATTTCGCTGGACTTCGATTCGTATTTCCTAACAACAACCGTGTTGTACAATGAATCTGAAACGGGCACCAGCTTGGTATTGAAGGGTCGCGAGACAGTTATTTCCCCAGCCCTGAATAGTCTTGTGTTTTTGCCGACTCCAAATACCCAGTGTGATTTGGCAGCGGCAATGGCAGAAGTGACGATCGAGCTGGTCGCTTCGGCAACGGAAACGGCTTCGCTGCGCATCCTTATTCAAGTTGAAGCAGTCAACGATGCTCCAAAGATCGAAGCTTTGGACTCTTACACGACACCGGAAGACACATCTTTGATGTTGGACGACGTTGTCTTGTCCGACGTCGATTGCGCTGAAAGTACGGCCCTTCAGCTGAACGTGAGTGTCAGTGTTGGAACTTTGCAGTTTCTTACCACCGGTGTTGCCGGAGTAACCACTCAAGGCAGCGCGTTTGATGTTGATTCACAAGCGATTAGTCTGCAAGGGAGTACGCAGAACCTTAATGACGCCATTCAAATGCTTCAGTTTGTGCCACCGCAGGATTGGAATGGTGAGGGATGGCTAGGCTTCACCATCTCAGATGAAGGGAACTTTGGCGTCGGCACTGTCAACACAGTGTTTCACAATGCCACAGTCCTTGTCACTAGTGTCAATGATGCTCCTGCCTTCAGCAGCCCCGACTTCATGGTTGTGGCGTCATCGTCGAGGACGCAGCTACCGATCATATCAATTGACGATGTCGATGTCAGCGACAACGATTTGTGCTCACTGAGTATTGCTTGCGCCAGTGGACACCTACAAGTTGCGGATGGAGCAGGTCTGAGCTTCTCTGTAGGAGCAGCACAGGAGGACTTGGCGCTGTTGAGTGTGTCCGCCACTTTTGCAGATATTCAAAGAGTCCTGGCCAACCTTTCGTATACACCAGATGCACTTGCGTCCAACTCTGTCGACCAAATCGACTTTTTGTTCAGTGACCGAGGGCATTCTGGATCTGGTGGGCCGCTTTCTGCGTCCGCTACACTTTACATTCAAGTGTCAGTGGACACCCCATTCTTGCTTGGATTTGAATCCAGTACCACTCTCAGCGTGGAGCAGGGCAGCGCATTGCAGCTTGATAGTGTATCAATCGTCAATTGCGAATCCATACCACAAGGAAGCTCCCTCCAAATATTGAACGTACGAATGCAGGTTGATGATGGCCTTTTGTCGTTACCCTCTGATTCCGGCGAAGTGTTCGCTGCTGACGTAGCCCCGGAGACGAACGTGATTGAGTTCTCGTCACATTGTGAGCTGATCAACCGCATTTTGCCTGCGGTGACTTTCGATGCACCAAACATATCGAAGTCAGTGCAGTTGTCTGTGAACGCAACCAATTCACAAAATGATACAGCTGCTGCCGAGTTCGAGCTCGCAATTATCAGCAACGAAATTCAGTCCAAGTTCAGCATTGCGGAAACAACTGTTGAAATCCAAGAAGACGAAAGTCTTGTGTTGGACCCACTTATTTCTTTCGATACTAGATCAGCCAATGATGTCGTCACTCTGTCAGTTCAAAGTGATATTGGGCAACTGCGGCTATTGGAAGGGGTCCTCGATTCAGCACAATTCGTGGTTGTACGGCAAAGCGAACTGGAGGTGGTTCTTCGCTTCGCCACCGCTTCGTGGGCAACGCAGATTGCGGGTTTTTTGATGCTTGAACCGCCGGCGAATTGGAACAGTGCAGAAGGCGACTTTATCACAGTGAGCATGGATCTACGGTCTGATACTGATGAGGTACTCGATGGGCTTCTTCTGACTTTGTTTGTTGAACCAGTGGCAGATGCGCCTGAAGTTGTTGCGCCGTTGCACTTGTCGGTGGTTGCCGGGTCGGCTGCCGACGTACAAGGGTTACGTGTTGAAGAAGTTGACTCGTTCGCTCCAGGATCAAATCGACTTAGAGTGAACATTACCACCACGAACGGCGTCGTGTGGTCTGATCACACATACGGCGTGTTTGTGCTGAGCGGCGGTTTGTCGCAAAGTGACGCGACGTCTGTTCTGTCCGTGGAAGGGACCAGCACTCACATCAATGACGCGCTGGGTAACCTGAAGTTCTTTGACAGTTTAGGCGTTGACGCCGAATTATCCGTCGTGGCGGTAGACACACAGGGATCGATGGGGGTGGGTCAAGCAACTGTGCAGATAACGACTTCTGCTCGTGCCGACGCTGCCGAAATTGCTTCTTCCAAGACGATTATCGATTGTCAGTGTGGGGAGCCAGTGTTGCTGGATTTTCTACTCGTGAAGTATTCTGGTGAGTCAGTGGTCAACGTGTCACTTTGCACCGACAATGGAATGATCACTCTGGCAGATACCGTGAACGTCGCAAGTTATGGGGACGATGACTGTACCACCGTTGCGGGGTTTGTCGACGACGTAAACGGTGCTTTGAAGTCCACGGAGTTCAAGCAAGATTGCGCAAGGATTAGCAATGCACCAGTGACACTGGAGGCAACCGTTTCTGCCGGAAATTCCAGTGAGAGTACCGCTGTTGACGTGTACTTTTCCTGTGTTCCGTCGGAGGAAAGTATCGAGATTGTTTTATCATCTGATAACGTTGTTGTTTCCCACGGGACCACCATCTCGGCGCTAAGTCTTGCTGGGCAGCCAACCACTCGACAAGTGGAAGTATGGTGCTCTGTCAACATTGGATCCATTGGATTTGAATCTGTGGAGGGCATTAGATTCTTGAATGGATCGACGAACCCAGGCACTCAAGTCGGCTTGCGCGGGTCCTTGGCCAGGGTTAATCAAGCCATCACGTCCATGTATTTTGCTGGCACCGAATCTGTGTCGGACATTGCTGGGCTCTTAAGAGTGACAGTTGTCCCGCAAGATGACTTTGATGGTTCATCTGCCGACGTAACCATCACGGTTTCGACTGAGCTTTCGAATCTAATCAATATTGAGATTCTAGCTTCCACAGACCTCAGTGTACAAGAGGATTCGCAGATAGTATTCCCCAACCTCATCCAACTCGACACAAGCTCTGTCCTCGTCGGCACACCCAAGTTGTTTGTGGAGGCTGAAATGGTGTACGGAAATTTGGCTCTTCAAGATTCGACAACAATCGTCTTGCAGTCCCAACAGCCAGCGAAAGTGCTTGAGTTCGTATCAGATACGCTGCTTCTGCAAACTGCTCTGTCGAATAACGTCATTTACACGCCCCCGCTGAATTTTTGCGGACAAGACGTGGCATTGTTCACAATCACAGATGAAGAAGAACATGTTCTTAAGCGATGGGTGATGTCTATTACAGTGGAATGCCAATATGAACTGCTCGATATCATGGCACCATCAATGCTGAGTGTTGATGAGGACGGGACCGTATTTTTTGATGATGTATACCTGTCGATTGGAGGATTGACCTCAAGCGAGATCGACTTTGTGGACGCGCAAAACACGTTACTTCATTTAACAGTACAGGTTGATAATGGCGTCGTTAGTGGCGGGGTTTTCACAGACTCATTGCGTACCGACGATGGTCTAGAAGTGGTTGGCTCATACACGCTCATTAACTCCATTTTGCTGGATTTGCAGTTTCGTCCAAACTTGAACTTTTTTGGTGAGACCGCGATCGAAATTGATATCAGGCATTCGGGTGTTGACGACGACGTCGCCGCAAGTTCAGGTGCATCCCGCAGCATTCTGATCATTGTTAATGAAGTAGATGATCCACCGAGTGTGGTGTTGGATAGCTGTGATTCAATCATCGCCTTTGAGGACACAGAAGTGTCCATCGGTGATGTTTGGCTGGATGACATCGATTCTACCGGCATGTTTGAAGTCGAAGTGTCCACGGACCATGGACACATCAATTTGCTTTCTCTGAACACGTCGGCAGTTCAGCTGCTTCAGACGACAGATGGACATGTATCCCTTCGAGGCCTGCTTGCGGATTTGCAACAGTCACTGACCAACGTGTCGTACCAGGGAAATGTAAACTTCAATGGCATGTGGTTCAGTGATGAACTCGAAGGGCAAAGGCCAGCAGGCGCTCCTTCGGAATTGGAGTTGTTGACGATTACGGTCACTGACTTGGAAACCAAGCGCGTTGTATCGACGCAATGTGAAATTTCTGTGGAGTGGGTCAACGATGGCCCAAGCTTGGAGATTCCGGAAACCATATCGACGGTTGTTGGCCAAAGCGCTCTGCTGCACAATATTTCTCTATCGGACGTTGATGTTGAAGAATCAGTTGGGGGTTATTTGACCGCGACATTATCAGTTCGCAATGGAATTCTGGAGGTGGATGCGTCAAAATTGAACGCTGCTCTGCACCCGTTTATTTTTGCGTTCGTGATGGGCGTCGGATCTACTGAGGATCCAGTTGTTATTGAAGGCACTCAGGATGATGTTCAAACACTGATTTCACACATTCAATATGTGCCAGCCACCAGCTTCTATGGTGCAGACACGTTAAGCATTGTGCTGTCCGACAATGGCTTTTCCGGCTATGTCGAAAAGGTCGCCAATGCCTCAATTCCCATTGTTGTTAGCAAGGCTCAGTATCTCAGCTTTGATGACGTTACAATTGAGGCCTTGTACACGGATGAAGATGTCAGTGTGGTGGTCCCAGTCACTTTGTCCGCTGAGTCTGTCGACTTTTACGGCGCAGAAATGTTACAGCTATCGTTCACTACTTCCGTCGGTCACATTGCCGTTAACCCGGATGTGGCTCTTCCAAATGACATCACCTTGAATGTTACGAGTGAGGACGTCGTCGCGTTGCTCGGTACCGCATCTGCACTCAACGCTGCGATTGATAGTGGGTTGATTCTGTATCAACCGTTGGAGAATTTCAACTCTTGGACGGGTGATGTGGTTGTTGTTTCAGTCACGGCCACCACAGGCGCGGATGACGAAGTCTCCGCAGACGTCTCCGTGACAGTTTTGGCCGTAAATGATCCGCCCACTACCACAGCCTCGCTCGAGCCGTCGACCATTGTACTGGAAGACGTTGAGACGGCACTACCAGCATTTACTGTGCATGACGTCGATATTCTGGACAATGCCACAGGGGTTGCGACTTTGTCCATTTCTGCAACTTACGGAAGTGTGCGTATGCCCAGTTGCCGAGGTCTATACTTTGAGTCAGGGGAGTGCAACTCATACGCGCCAGTATTGACTGTGTATGGTGGGCTGGATCAGTTAAACACTGCACTTCAACAGGTTCACTACATGCCTGCTGCCGACTGGAATTCTGCTGTTAGCAGCACAAATGAGATTCAACGTATCTCATTGAATTACGCCGAATACGTTACTATCTTGTCAGTCGCCAGTGACTGCGGTAACTGCCAAATCGATGGCGGCAACTTTACGCTCATCGTGACAGTGGGCAACTTCTCTTCCTCGGAAATGATGGTGACGTGGAATGCCTCAGACACTGATGATGTCAACGCATCAACGTCAATGTCTGAGAGTTTCAAGCAACTGCCGTCCATGTCCAACGCATCTGTTTTAGTCACCCGCAACGAGAACGGACGATATGGCGGATTCATTTGGCAAGTGCACATATTTGGAGTGTCTCACGATGTGAATGTTGAAGTGGGTGAAGTTAACTTGGTGGAGACAGATTCGCAATCTGCCAGTGACACTCCCACAGTGACAATTGAGTACCAAACGCAAGGAAATCAAATCCAGGGCTCATGGTCGGCATCGTTCAACACAGAAACCACAATTGAACTGCCTTTCGATGCATCCGCTGAAACGGTCGCAGCCGCCCTGGAGACATTGACGACAGTGGGATCTGTTGACGTTTCTCGTCGGGAGAGTGGTGGGGTGCACGAGCATCAGTACGACTGGGATGTTACTTTTCTGACTGATGGATTTCCGTCGCACTTAGGTGACGTCACGTCTGTCCTCGACTGCAATCTTCACGACGTGTCCGGAGGGACTGCAGAATTGTCAGTGTTGACATTACAAAATGGGGACGCAAGGCCTGAAATGCTGTCATGCTTCATCGACGACAATGGCAATACCGGGACAACGGTCGACTTTTCCACCAATGCATCATCAAATTTGGAGTTTTTGGTGTTCCCAGTGAACGATTTGCCAACCGTTGCTTGGGAAAACAGTTCTTATTGGATGGCAGAAGACAGCGTCACATCAGTTGCGATTACGGTCCATGATCGCGATGGCGAGTCACTCTCACTGTACAACGTTTCGTTCGAACTGAGCAATGGAGTTTTGTCACTGCCCATCGAAGCTGTGACTGCGCACGTACGGGAGTACTTTTCGTCCGACAATTTCTGCTCCTTCATTGTTGCCCACCAACACGTTGACGATGTTTTGTCCGTCATATACTATGAACCCCAGTCAAATTTCAATGGCGTCGTCACGCTGGCGGCGTCTGTCGTGGAGGTTACGCAACTAGATGGCCTTTTTCACCCAACGTCTTCTGCTGTATCTACCAGTACTGCTATCATCGTCACGGCAGTGAACGATGCTCCAACAGTTACGGCACCTGCCACAGTCACCACAAACGTGGATCTTCCCGTCCTCATTGATGGTGTTGTTATTGAAGACGCCGATGCAAGTGACACAGCCACACCGCTGTATCAGGCTCGGATTTCCGCGACACATGGTTCCGTCACATTGATGTTTCCTGAGAAATTAGCTGTCCAGGTTTCCGAAAGCTCGGGCCAATCTATTGTACTCGAAGGATTTTTGGAGTCTCTTAATACAGCTTTGGGTTTCATTCAATATGCGCCGTCGGCAGGCTGGGAAGGAGACGACAAGCTCGTTATCAACGTCTCGGATGGGGTAACGTCCGTCGAGGAATCCACAGGAATCAGTGTTGTTGGTGTGGAATCAGTGTTTGAATTCGTTGTTCCTAGCGGACGCGTGATGTCCCTAGCTGAGGATTCGTACCTCGACATCCAAAACGTGCAACTGGTTGCTGCTGCTGGCGCTGCCGTTCCCGATAGTATCTTTTCGGTGGCGTTATCCTGCTCCTGCGGAGACCTCGTGTTTGCCGCACCTGTGCCATCTACGGAAGAGTTCAGCGACCCAGCTGAAGTTCACGGAACTCTCGATGACGTCAACAAAGTATTGGGATCAATCGTTCTGCGACCTTCACCCGACTGGAACGGATTATGCGAGGGTCGATTGACGGCACTTAATGACACCTCGAGTGTTTCAAGTGCCATCGCGGTCACTAGTATCCAGTTTTATGTCGAGTCTGTTGATGACTTGGTGGGATTTGCAGTTACCAATCCGCGTCGCATCGTGCAAGGTTTCGAACCCGTGAGTGTGTTGGCCGAAGATTTTACCTTGACTTCATCAGACGAGTCCAGTCGATTTTATGTTGTCGACGTCATTGTCACCAACGGAACGATTCAAGTGCTTGACGAAGATATGATTGGTATTCACTTCCCTCAACTTTCGACGAATGAATCCGAGCTTGAGTTTCAATGCACGTTGTCTCGATGCAACGATGTGTTAGCAAAGATCACATTTTCACCCACGGCAACCACCAATGCAGCGACCATGCAAATTGTTGTGCAAGTTGCAACATGGCAGAATTTGGCCACTGTAGCTCAACAATCCATCATCGTGTCCGTTGAAAGTTCACCATCGTTGATGCGTGTCCAAGGGCCTTTGGAGATTGCTGCGTCGGAGGACACGTCCGTTGTAATCAGCTCTGTTGCAATTGAGAGTACAACCGACGACCAAGTAATTACCGTAACGGTGTCTTCGACACATGGATCCGTATCATTCCAAGCAGACGCAAATGTAGCATGGATTGAAAAGGGCGATAATTTGCTGCAATTTCGTGCGTCAGTTCATGCAGCCAATTTTTTGCTGACAGGGCTTACATTTCTTCCTGAACACAACTTTTACGGGGTTGCCACGGTTAACGTCACAGCAGAGGGAGTCAGTAGCGACAATGAAGTGGTTGCTTTCAACTTCGCGGTTGAGATAATTGTCGAAGGTGTCTCTGACATTTTTGCTGTGTCCGTTGTGGAAGATGCTTCTGATTTGGGCGAAACGTATGGATACAGCCTGCAAGGAGCATCGGAGTACATTTTGCCTGCTATTGCGGTGGACGACGTTGGCAACATGGGAAACACTCTCGGCGCACTGCAAGTTCAAGTTACAGTTGGCACAGTAATATTGATTCAGTATGTTGAAGGGATTGGTGTTGGAGCTAATTCATCGGATGGGGTGCAATTCGTGGGTTCACTGGATCATTTGGACAATTTGTTGCGCGGGCAGAACATTGCAATTCAGTGTGAGCACTGCAGCGGACAAATCGCCAATGTGTCAATGTCGATCAAAAGTCTTGTCGGTGATGCTGTTGAGCAAACAGCGCTGTCTTTCTTCGTCAGCTTCAGCAAGTCCACAGTTCCGTTGTCAGTGACAACACAACCCCAGGACTCCTTCCAGGTTAACGAAGACGAATCGTTGTTTATTGCAGAGATAATAATTGTGACGGGCACGGACATGGACGGACTCTTCGCGCTCACGTTGGAATCCGATGTGGTGCAGTTTGCGTCAAGTTCCCATGTTGCAAGTTTGGACATCACTACAAGCAATTCAGGATCGCAGCTTGTCGCTCGAGGACTCTGGGAGGATATTGTTGATTGGTTGCCAACTGCTTTCTTGACTCCACCAAGCAACTTTAATGGCCGTTGTGCCGTGTCTGTGTCATTGCAAAGCGAACACAATGAGACTTATGGCGAAGAGATTGAATTTGGTGTTGTTGTTCTTCCCGTTGATGACAGTTTGGAGCTCGTGAACATCACAACTGATGTAGTCTTGCAAGCGGCCTCAGTATCGGACTCCGTGCAACTGGAGCTTCCGACCTTAGGTGTCCTTCAAGATGTGGATGCTGACGACAATGTATACGAAGTCACAGTCGCGTCACGGTACGGTTCAGTTTCATGCTCCACATCCAACGCACTGCACTACCTTTCGCGATCTTCAAACGGTAGCTCCCTCACGTTCGCAGCAACTTTAGTCAATGTTAATGCTGCACTGTCGTCAATGCAGTATGCTTCCAATATCAGTGTTTCCGACATTCTGTCGGTGTCGGTGTCCCAGTCCTGCTGCGGCGCCCACGAGCCCCGATCGACTGATGTGACAATCCCGCTTGTGTTTCAAGCTGCGTTGGCTCTTCCACGCTTGTCAATCCCATCAGGATTGCACGTGACTCAAGGCGATGCGACTCTTCTTCAGCCAATCACTTTTGACGATTTCGACAATTCGACAGTTTACTCTCTCGAAATTGTAGTGGATGACGTGGTCGCGGGCAACTTCTCCCTGTCTAGTAGATCTGCGGCGGACCAAATTGTCCGTGTTGTGCAACCAACCCAAGGGGTACTGGTGATATCCGGCCGTGGTGGGGATTTGACTGCCGTCACTGACGGCTCACTTTCTTTTCTCCATTTTTTGGCCAACGACACATGGTGTGGCAGAACTACGTTTACGATGAATCTCATCAACGCCAGCGATGCTGCAAGCGAAGCTACGAGTGCGAGCGCAATTTTCCAATCGTCTGCGCTCGTATTCGTTGGATGTCGTAACCACGCACCTCAACTTTTCGTCAACAACAGTGACATGTCAAATTCAACTTCGACTGCCAACGTGGATGAAGATACCGCTGTAGTTGTTCCTCTCAAGGTGTACGATGCAGACCACGAGATCGGCTTTGCGCGCAGCGCTATCGACTCCCATTTTCGCGTTTCCATCACCGCAACGAATGGGTCTTGCTTCATCGCTGAATCAGCGGTGTCGTTCGAGCCAGCTACGTCCGTTGATGGGCTCTGGGTGGAATCAATGGAAACTAGCTCCATTGTCGTGTTCGGGAATTCTGACGCCATTAATGATGCTCTGTCACGCCTTGTATTTTTACCAGCGCCTAACTTCTTTGGAGCAGCCACGGTTTCCGCTCTGGTCACCGACTACTTTCAAGTTGATGAGGATACTGTCCAGTCAATTGTCACATCTGCGACCATTCATTTTGATGTTGTCGCTGTCACTGACGCCCCCCAAATGGAGCTACCCAATTTTGTTGCGTTTGAGAATCAATCATTTGCTTTGATCCGTGCCGAAGGAATGCAAGTCATTGATGTTGATGGTGGCAGTGAGACCCAGTTATACGATATGCACCTCCAGGTATTCGATGGCACCTTAGATGTGGGTTCTATTGAGGGTTTATGTGATTTGGTGAATGGTTCCACGTCTCCAGCATCTCTCATTTCCCTTCGCTGCACCCTCACAGATTTGAATCAAGTAATTGCAACTGTACTTTACATGGCCGCTGATGGTTTCAGTGGCCGTGATACACTGCACATCACATGCTCAAGGGAATCCTCGGCGCACTCCTTGACACTTCAAACTTTTATTGAAGTATTGCCCAGTTACTCTGTGCCGTCCATCACATATTTAGGTGACACTGTGGAAGCGACTGAGTCAGAGGCCACAATATCCATATCTATTGAGCAAAACGGTACCGCAAGTGAGGAAGTGGAGTTGATGATGGCATCATACTACTCTGCTGTTCCAGCAGTGCAAGAAATTCGCACCACAGTCGAAACTGCAGTGTACCAAGTGCAAAAGATAAGTGTGCTACTTCTGGACAATGCATCGGCCCTAAGAAACGTCGGCAATGCCACATTCCAACTGTCGTTGGACCTGGCTGATTTTGGATTGCCATCATTCGTGACTCGGAACATAAGTGTACTTGCCCTTGACCTCAGGGATGAGGAAATTCCCTCTGCTGGTAGTGGCTTGGATGTTGGTGAGTCATTGGACTCGATTTTGAATGAGTTAACGCTCTTTGCAGCTGGCTCATTCGAAGTGCACAAAGACCAGTTTTTTGAACCCGCAGGCGTGGCATGGGACATTACTTTTGTGAACATGCCAAGCTCACTACCACTCTTCGAAGTAGTGTCCAATGCAACTGATGTGGAGATTCAGTCGCAGAAGGTAGAATCCGCTTCTCAGCTCAGCGGGTCTTTTTCTGTAAGTTTTGCGAGTTCAGAAACAGTTGACGTTCCCCATGACGCCGAAGCTGCGTTGGTGAAGGACAGCATTGAGAGCTTGTCAAGCATCGACAAAGTTCATGTGACACGCTCAACTGCAGATATCAACGGAGGATACACGTGGAGCATAACTTTTATGGCGCCAGCTGGCAATATCCCACTGCTTGAAGTTGATGGAGGGCTGTTGAGTTGCGACGACAATCCAGATTGCGCAACTGTTGCGGCAACAATTGCTCAAGATGGCTTCGGTAAGCCGTATGTAACAGAGTTCTCTGCGAACACAATTTCGGATCAAGAAGTCCAAGTTGTGTCAATCTATGATGCGGCCGGTGGGTCAGGGTCGTCAACATTCGAAGGATCGTTTGTGCTTGGCCTAGATCTGTCTGCTTTTGGTGGTGGCGCAGGGTTGTGCCAGATCCACTACAATGCAGTAGCAATGGCTGATGATGAGAAGTTGAACGGAGGCAACGGGTATGGACCAGGAGAGAGTGTACAATCCAAAATTGAAGGAATGATGGAGTTGGATCTTAATGTGTCGGTGACGCGGGGCGAAATTGACGATCAAGGTGGAGGATCGTGGAGCATTACTTTCTTGAATGCGCCGTATTACTTGCCACAACTTACGGTGGAGGAGAACAACCTATTTGGAGTTAGCAAGCCAGTTGTCGACGTGTTTACTACACTGTCAGAGTTCGACATCAGCAACTTTGTCAACTGCAGCAATCCAATGAGGTGCACATGCGCGCAAGAATATCTTTTGCTTAGCGTGTCCGACATCGATATCAGTGAATGTCATCAAAGGTGCTCCGACGATGACGAGTGTAAATTTGTGTACTATCACGACGCAGCCGACGGTACAAAACCTAGCGTTACTGGGTGTGATTTATACACAGCTTGCGACCTGACTCGGGAGCCCAGCAATCCTGTGGGTACAACATTTGTTAAGTCAGGCGGTCGTTTCGTAGACGGTTGGTTGTCGATTGCTGTGCGAGGCGGTGGTGGCGAATCGGTGTTGGTCCGTTCGGACGCAACGGAGACCGAGATGAAGGATGCATTGATGGGCCTGCTGATCAATGCTGCCGCGCTGCCGCAGCAAGCGAGTGGCGACGATCTCATTGTATCTCGTTCGCAGCACGGAGCTGGCCTCGATGCTGGATATATTTGGACGGTTGCACATTTTGCTTTCTCGGACTTTGAATATACTGTGAACGCATCCCAGTTGTACGGCGCCACCACATCGTTTCATCACGACACAATTACAACGTGGGGTGACGTGTGCTCCCTCAGTTTCGATAACACAGGTGGTTTGGAAGTTGTGTATGCATCGACTGACAAACAAGGTACAGTCTCCATGACAGGCGAACTCCAGTATTTGAGGGAGGCCTTAATAGATACGCACATTGAATGCAATGACTCGTGGGCGGGATTTGTCAGCATCGACAGTGTTGTGCGTGACGCTACGCAAGGCGTGGAGCAGGAGACTTTCCTGCCAGTTGTCGCGTCATTTGCGTGGGAACCACGGTTGCCAGCAATTGTTTTCGACGACAAGAAGTTCAATTATGACATGTTGACCCCTTCTCAGGGCGTTTACTCTGCATTCATGAACGAGGACTCATTGTTGAGTCTAGAAGGCATTCATGTGTCGGACGACGATGCGATCACTCACGGAGGAGAATTAGTTGTGGTGTATGTGTGCAATCACGGGGTGCTAGACATGGACCCGACCATCACAGACAGTGCAGCATCAGAATTGTCTATTCGTGGTACAGCTGGGGCATTGATTGATAGCTTGGCCACGATTGTATACCGCCCACAGGCCAACTGGTTCGGCGATGACGTAGTGAATATTTCAGTGTCAACAGTAAGTTCTGGAAGCACCGCCGTTGCATGGGACACGCTGGTGGTACGGGTTGAGTCCGTGAACGATCCTCCACATTTGGAATGTGGTGAAAACTTAGTTGTTGTGGAAGATACAGCGGTGAGTTTCAGTGTATCCGTCGACGACGACGACGCTTTGCAGTCACAGCAATGGCGCCAGCTCGATGTCAACATCACAACTCTTACTGGTGCGACATCCTTGACCGCGGTAGCTCCAGGATTGAATAACATCAGTGAGAGTGGGGCGTATTCAACTCTGCGGCTGAGTGGGACAGTAGCGGCCATGCAGAGTGCATTGTCATCATTGACATACACTCCCCCAGAAAATTGGTTTGGCATTGACTACGTGAAAATCGAGGTATCTGACAATGGAAACGCGGGGTCTGGTGGCGCTTTGCTGGCTTCATGCATGATGCTAGTAACTGTGGAATCCGCCAACGACCAACCAAAGGTCACGCTCCCAGCTGCAATGTATGATGTCGGGGAACTCGTCGTGGATGAAGATGATGCATTAGTCATCAAAGGTGTTTTCGTTGAGGACATTGATTCGCAACCCATTGTTGAAAACTATCCTCCAACGCAAATTACAACAGGTGTTATCGCACAGGAAGAGGTCCAAGTTGTGTCAATCTATGATGCGGCCGGTGGGCCAGGGTCGTCAACATTCGAAGGATCGTTTGTGCTTGGCCTAGATCTGTCTGCTTTTGGTGGTGGCGCAGGGTTGTGCCAGATCCACTACAATGCAGTAGCAATGGCTGATGATGAGAAGTTGAACGGAGGCAACGGGTATGGACCAGGAGAGAGTGTACAATCCAAAATTGAAGGAATGATGGAGTTGGATCTTAATGTGTCGGTGACGCGGGGCGAAATTGACGATCAAGGTGGAGGATCGTGGAGCATTACTTTCTTGAATGCGCCGTATTACTTGCCACAACTTACGGTGGAGGAGAACAACCTATTTGGAGTTAGCAAGCCAGTTGTCGACGTGTTTACTACACTGTCAGAGTTCGACATCAGCAACTTTGTCAACTGCAGCAATCCAATGAGGTGCACATGCGCGCAAGAATATCTTTTGCTTAGCGTGTCCGACATCGATATCAGTGAATGTCATCAAAGGTGCTCCGACGATGACGAGTGTAAATTTGTGTACTATCACGACGCAGCCGACGGTACAAAACCTAGCGTTACTGGGTGTGATTTATACACAGCTTGCGACCTGACTCGGGAGCCCAGCAATCCTGTGGGTACAACATTTGTTAAGTCAGGCGGTCGTTTCGTAGACGGTTGGATGTCGATTGCTGTGCGAGGCGGTGGTGGCGAATCGGTGTTGGTTCGTTCGGACGCAACGGAGACCGAGATGAAGGATGCATTGATCCAAGTGCTTGACTTTGCAATGGTGGAGGGCGGCGACCAATTGATATCTGTCGAGCGTACGGGGCCTGACCTACGCGGAGGTTACTCATGGACGGCTTCGTTTGCTGGCGCCTTTGTCATGTCAGATATGTCAGTACCGGAGCTTGTTGTGCAAGGGGATTTCACCGACCCGCAGGCTTTTGTCTCTTCGAATACTATTGAGGCAAAGACCAACGATGTCCTTCTTCAGCTAAACATTACAGTCACTGGTGGCACTGTCTCCCTGCGACAAATGTTTGGGTTGACGGTTGTGGACGGGACAGGAGACCGAGACAGCGTTTTGTCATTTTTGGGCCTTCAATCGGATATTAACGATGCGCTTGACGATCTTTTGTACGTCCCAGCATTAAATTGGAACAGTCGGTTCAATGGAGTTGATACCATTCAAATTGTATGTACCGATGAGGACGGTGGGCAGTCTTCAGTCGCGCCCGTGGTTATACGCGTGACCGCGATGAATGATGCGCCTGTAATTTCTGTACCAGGGGAACATTTAGATCCAGTTGAGACGACGAGTGACGATTTGTCTGGAGTGTTACTCAGCGTGGACTCAATAGTTGTCACGGAGGACGTCCCGTCCATGATTGCTGGAATAAGCGTTCGTGACGTTGATGCAATGGAATCCGGCGAGTTGGTCGATGTTACGGTGTCTTGCGAATTCGGATCACTGACAATGGACTCCATTGGAGTTGCACAGAATGTGAGCCAAGGTACCGGCTCAGGCGACAAGCTCGTGTCGTTTGCTGCTACAATCGAAAATGCCAACTCTGTGTTGTCAAGTCTTGTGTACGTTGGTGATGAAGACTACTACGGGGATGACACTATTGTGGTCAGTGTCAGTGATGGTGGCGTGTTTGGTTCTGGAGGTCAGCTGTTTGATACGGTGGTAGTCCCAATCGTTGTTGCACCTGTGAATGACCCCCCTTTCCTTAATGTGCCGCGTGACTTGTTGGAGACCGATGAAGATCTTGCTCTGACCTTGTCGTCTGTTGATGTCGGCGACGTGGACTCTTCTGCACTGTCAGTGATTGTCGAGGTTGCTCACGGGAACATCTCCATTTATCCAACAAGTAACTTGACGTTTCTTGCAGAAACAGGCGGAAGCAGCGTGGATCGCGTCACCGGTCATCAAGAAAGTTACATGCAATTCTCGGGGTCGTTGGACCAAATTCAACGTGCCCTCTCAGCTTTGGTCTATTTTCCTCCCAGGAATTGGAACACATTGTACAAGGATCCAGAAAGTATACAAATATCCGTCACGGATTCCGATGAAGTCGATGGCACCGACGGCTTCTTCACTGTGTCCGATTTTGTGGAAATCAACGTCATTCCGGTGAACGACAATCCGCGCATCGACGCGTCTGGTGCACACTTTCTCTACGTGTACGATGGTGTCGACGTAATTACTGAAATATCAAGCATACAGTTACGTGAAGATTCTCAAGCACTTTTACGTGATTTGACCATCATTGATATTGATGCCGATGAGTCGTTCGTATCAACAATGGAACTTCAAATTCATTGCAGCCATGGAAAGATTCTGTTAGGGTCCACTGTGGGTCTGTTCTTCAAGTATCCACTGTTCGAGAACGGTATGGCAACAGTCATTGCAGAAGGGACACTTGTGGCATTGAATGACGCTCTTGACACGGTGGCGTACGTACCGGATTTAGACTACCATGGTAAAGATGAGTTACTCATCGTTGTGAGTGACAATGGCAACACTGGGCCGACTGCGACGGGTCAAGCAACGGTGCATTCCAGTGGGGTGTCGGAGATCCAATGTATGGAGGTTGTGGCCGTCCAGTCTTCTTCTTTGAATGGCACTGATTGTTATACGTCCAATATGACTCTCGTTGCGCCAGGGATCGGCGGTGTTGAGATTTATGCGAATGAGGATGAGTTTGATATCACTGCAAAGCTGCGTGATTTGTACGAGAAATATTTCGAAGACCTGGAGAATGTGGACATGCTGTGTCGGCACAATACTACTTCGCTCGACGATGGATGGAGCGATGTGTATATAGAAGATGGTATGCCGGCTTGCTCGTCAAGTCGTGTGCCTTTGTATATTGTCCAATCGAGCACTGATTTCTCTCTGCGACAATGCATCCATTTTTCTGCCGCGTTCGGTGATGTTCAGCAAATGTATTTGCAGTCCGAGTCTGAGTGTGACGTGGTGGTGTGGACGGAGCAAGACGGTGCATTGCCCCATTCTCAGGCGCTGTTTGCGTCGGAAGTTATTCCAGTGGAAATTAAATCCGTCAACGACGTTCCATCCATCAGTGTTCCGAGCGGCACTCTGGCATGTCAGGAAGACCAATCCACTAGCTTTGCGGTCAGCATTGCGGACGTGGACGTTGCGTTGTCGGGAAATTCACTCTATAGAGTCACACTCTCAGCAGGGATGGGTTTGCTTAAAGTACTGGCAGCCGAGCAATTGAACTCCACGACGAGTGTTATTATTGGAACCAGAACAACCGACGCCGTTCGCATCGATCCCAACACAATGTGGGCCGATTTCATTTCTCTTGAAGGATCTTTGGATGCCGTGAATGTTGCCCTTGAAAACCTGCTGTATCAACCAGCAAAAGAGTGGAATTCTGATCACGGCACCGAATATAGCTATGACACTATCACTGTGCGGGTCGATGATTTATCTCATTATGGGGTTGGTAGTAATTTGACGTCTTCTGCTGTTGTGAAAGTGCAGCTTGTGAGCGGAATCAACGACGCTCCAACAATCACGGTACCAGGCATGCATTTTGTGTCGTCAAATTGCACTACAGTCGAGGAATCGGCGGCTCAGTACGAGTGTCAGTCATTGTTGGCTGTTGACGTGATTGTGAGTCGTGAGGACGAGGTTTTGACCATTGCTGGCGTTGTAGTCGACGATCCTGATGTTCATGAAACATATGGCAGTGCGGTGGATGTTTCTTTGAAGGTTCACAATGGGAGCTTGTTCGTTGGCACGGCGGGAGTGTACTTCATTGCCGGTGACGGCCGAACCGGATCAGACTACTTGCAGTTCCGCTGTTCTTTACCTCGTTGCAACGATGCCCTCTCCGCGCTGCAGTATGTGCCCAATGGCGATTGGTTCGGAATGGACCAACTCACAATTACAATTAGTGACCTTGGCTTTTCTGGAGTAGGGGGCCCACTCAATGACAACGTAACGATTCCGATTGAGATTGTAGCTGATAACGACCCACCAACATGTGTCGTTCCATCAGTGAATTTCGAGGTGGAGGAGGACATGAACGTTGCGTTGGCTGGAATATCTGTCGATGACGTGGACGGCGCCGATGGTGACATTGAAATTGTCGTGAAGCTCAGTGCGGAGCATGGCACACTGTCGATGCCGCCATTAATGGAGGAACATTTGGAGTTTTTCGACGGGGACTTCTCAACTGGAATTTTGCAGCCCGGCGAGGTCTCGTGGCGTCGCTTCTCGAAGTCGGTTTCTTTCTCAGGATCGTTGGCACGCGTGAAGGATGCATTGGCAGCTCTTGAATACGTCCCCGACCTTAACTTCAACAGTGACGTTAATGGTACTGACAAAATCGTCATGTCTTTTGCTGATTCCGCTGGAGCAGTAGCAGAGTGCGAGGCCTTTGTCAACGTGGTGGCTATCAACGATGCTCCGTTTTTGTCGTCCCCTCAAGCACAAAAGAGTGGCGATGTTACGTCGGATGGAATAGATTTCATGGTTGAAGCTGTTGCAGACTTCGCCGTCGACGAAAACCAGCAAGTCGTCATTGACGGAACTTCTGTTCGTGATGTAGATTTGTATGAGCCGCAACGCATGGCTGTTACAATCAGCTGCGAATTTGGCGAACTCTCCCTCGTTCACACCGTACTCCCAGCACTGTTGTTTTCCATGGGTGATGGTGTCAATGATACATTCATGGCTTTCTCTGGTCACATCAGTTTGATCAACGATGCCCTCAACCAAATTGTATATTCAGCCACATCGGAATTCGGGGATAGTGATCATGTCGTGATAACTGTCTCCGACAATGGTTTCAGTGGAGCCGGGACTGAACTGTCGGATTCTCTGTCGATTCCCATCACGGTGTACAGCCAGAACGACGCACCGACAATTCTCGTACCACTTCATCAAGATAATTCGTCTTTACAACACATTGGAGAGGAAGACACCCTGTTGCTGTCACAAGACATCCTGTACTCTCCGAGTGCGCGTGAAAAATACACACGACTCACCACCGGCTACGAACTTTGGCGAACAGAGGCTGTTCGACCAATCCACGATGCTGACAGCCGGGAGTGGCGCAGCAGTTTGGTCCAAGACATCAACACTGGCTCTGATGCGTCGCATCCCAGCTACTTCACTATCTTCAATACGAACGGCACCGATATGTTGTACTTTCAGGCAGACGACGGTGAAACAGGAACTGAGTTTTGGAGATCGGATGGATCTGAAGCTGGGACAGAGGTGGTCGAAGACCTTTACCCAGGCGGTCATGGCTCGGATCCGAAAGGATTTACTGTATTCAATGACCTTCTGTATTTTGCGGCTAACGGCGTGGACAACAAATGGATGTTGACAACCGACGAATGCGGCGGTGTTCGCACAAGTTCAACAAATGAAGATGTTGTGTTTGTCGTGTCAGAGGACACAGTGTGGCAACCAAGCAAAAATTACGAATGCCCGATAGGTTACTATTGGGCGTCGACGAAGCAGGCGCAGGACCTGTTTACCACACCAGAGAGCAACAATGAAGCTGGAGTGGAATATTCATATTTTGGCCAGTGTGGCTGGAGTGGCTTTGAATGGGAGCATGCGGAGCGGCGCACTTTTCGGTTTTCTGATTCGCATATTTTTGGTTCCACCAAGGAAGCTGGGACGAGTGACGATCACGTCATCAAAGTTGCTGACTTCTCGACCAACAATTTTGCTGGGATTGTTTGCATCAAAGGTGATGGCGCGGTGTGTGATCGGCTGTATCAAACTGACAATCCGCGCCATGCCGGAACCGGAGGATCATGCTTCCATCGTGCCGGCACGGAGCTCTGGAGTTCTGATGGCACGGTGCAAGGAACAGTTCGTGTGGTTGACATCGAAAGAGGGTTTGCCTCGTCAAACCCGCAGTACTTAACTCCTCTCAACAACTCGAAGGTCATGCTGTTTCAAGCAACCACGAGAGAATACGGTTCCGAACTCTGGCGCACCGATGGAACGATCGACGGGACCTTCATAGTTGCGGACATCAACGTTGGTGCCAGTTCGTCTACTCCTTCCTATATCACGCTGCTTAATGGCAAAGCGCTCTTCGCTGCTGATGACGGCTGGCGTGGCAATGAACTTTGGCTGTCAGACGGGAGTTTAAGTTCCACGGGGCGCACAACACATGTTGTCAAGGACATCAATCCGGGAGACTCCTCCTCTGACCCGCAGCACTTTGTTGTGGTCAATGCAGCGGATATGCCCGCGCTATCTGGAAGTGCCGAACAATATGCTTTCTTCAATGCGGTCACGGAAGCGGCGGGGGCAGAATTGTGGGTCACTGACGGAACACTGTCAGGTACTGCCATGGTGCACGACATCTATCCCGGCAGTTCAAGTTCAAATCCGTCTTACCTGGTGAACTACGACGGCCAACTGTTCTTCCAAGCTGATGGTGGAATATTTGGACCTGAACTTTGGGTATCAGACGGCACTTCTTCCGGAACTCGCCAATTGAAGGACATTGCCCCAGGATCGGCAGGATCGAGCCCATCGTTTTTGACGTTGTTCCGTCCGGAAGGAAGGCCTCAAATTCGACCAGCGGATGGAATATTTTTCGTTGCCAACGCTGGTATTTCCAGCACATCGTGCCGGCTGGGCCTAAAGTGCCGCAACTCTTTTGAGCTTTGGGTGACTGATGGCACCGCAAGCGGGACTACACGCGCCTTCGAGCACAGCTTCAGGGATTTCGACTTGGATCCGTGGTCCTTCGAACTTCAAAGATCAGTGGCCATGATCAACTTCGATGGTGCTTTTCTGATGTCGTTCAATGGCCTCGTTGACGAAGTTGTGACCTACTCGTCAGTCGAACGGAAACCCCGCCAGCAGTCGATTGCGATTGTCGATGTCGATGGCGAAGCCAGCACGGCCATCACTGTCCACATGTACGCCAGTAAGGGCACACTCTCTCTCTCCCTGGATGACGATACCAATGTGACCTTCACGGAAGGTGTTGGGACTAATGACCAGTCGCTGACTTTCACTGGGACGGAAGACGCAATCAACGATGCTCTCACGGCGGTTCTGTATCACGCACTCCCCGATCAAACTGGCTGGGACGAAGTTGTGATTAGCACTGACGAAAGCGGTGCAACCTCGCAATCGTCAATCGCTATCCTCATTGATGCAGTCAACGACGCGCCATCTATCGATGCACCTTCGTCGTTGGTTGCGTATCCTGACGTCGAACTCAGTATATTTGGTACGACTGTCGAAGATGTGGACGTGGACGATACTTATGCCGGAAAGAATGGAACCCTTACCATGAAGATCGAGCTGGAACAAGGACACATCACTCTGAATTCCCTGCTTGATTTGACGTTCACCGTCGGCGACGGAGTGTTCGACAAAGAACTTGAATTCACAGGGACCAAACTGAACTTGAATAAGGCAATTTTCAATCTAAAGTACAAGTGTTGGACAGGCGACACCGCCACTGGATGCTCGATTGGAAAAGACACCATAAAATTGACACTCTCTGACAATGGCTACTCCGGGAGTGGCGGCGCACAGACGGTCGTGACTGTCATTGATATTTCTGTCCAAGACGACACGACAATCGATGTGTCTACGTACCTGTAGACAGTGAGCTACCCGCTCACTAAAACGCTCATTCGCGGGCGTTATTTAGTAACGTGTATGACGGAAAAAGCGAAAAAACAGCTTTTAGACCATGGTTTGAATTTATTCCGTAGCTCAGTTTTCAGAGCAGCATGCATGCAGTATCAAACATAATAGTAAAACAAATCTTTTTGGGTATCTCTGTGTCGTGTTTATCAATAAGGTTTTAGTAGAGCACCAGTGTTTTATTGTATCTTGGAAACTTTGAAACGGACATCAAGTAGCCGGTCCGCATGGTGATTGTGAGGGACTCTTCGATAAGTTCGATTGTCACTCTCCGTAATTGCCAGCAACGACTTCGACGTTGTCGGGCAAACAATCCAGACCAAGGTCGGCCCAGGTGGGCTCACGGACAACCTTGTAGTACAAGTGTGTGTGCTGTCTCATGTTCATGTAATGGTCGAGCATGAATTGAACCTGATGAAAGACAAAAGGCACAGGCGTTATCCTTGCAGGCACGTCGACGGACAACCAACGTTCAACGACAACAACAAAGGCATACCTCAACCATCAAGACGACTTCTTTGTCGGCAATCTTGGGGTCCTGGAACCACTTCATGAGCTTCCAGCCGTTCCCTGCAATGGCTGCCTCAAAGTCTGTGCAGCTGAAGAAGGGCTGGTGGACAATGCTTGCAGACCAGAGGTCCCACGCGACGACGATGGAAGGGTCTTTGTGCAAGTCACCGTACTTGACTCCCGTGTGCCATTCGATATTGACCAGGAGGCCTCGGTAATGAATGGAGATATTTGGATCGTAGTCTTTGGAGTACCCGTTCTTGACGCGAACGAACTTGCCACCGAATTCTGCCTTGACAGCGTTGTATGCACGTTCAAGATCTTCAGGAGTGTCACACGACACCCCGCAGCGAATCGTGTCGATATTTGCGCTAGATCGTGGTGCTGGATTGTTGAAATGATCGCCGCGCAGCTTGGCGCACATGCGTAGCATAGTCTTGACAGGAGCTGGGTGATGGACGAGACTGGGGTCTTCCTCAGGTTCTCCGTCTGTGAGGTCGCGCACTACGCGGTCGATCTTCTGTTGGAAACGGTGGTTGAAGGCGTGACTGAGCATGACAATGTGAGCAAGGTATTGGTCTTCGCCAGTGGCGTCATTGAGGAATTTTTCGCCGGGGCCACGAAGTGGCAAGTTATCACATGGCGGAAAAGGCTGCCTCACAACTGCGGCAGGAACCTCCGAACCAAGATGTCCAATTTTATCGCCGATGTGATACTCGTCATAATAGCCCTTGTATCTATCACCGATTTTGGCCAACTCTTGCTTGCACAGAGCGATGAACTCTGTCCATTCGACGTCATTTTTGAGATCTCCCTCCAGGCTCCATGCGTGACCGTGGCACCCGAGGCCCTTCCAAAACGCATCCGACGATAGCAGAGCTCGAACACACAGTTTCACCTGCTTGAAATCATCCGATCCATGTGGGGTTTGAATTGCGCGTTTCAGCCACGCAAAAGCCAACGTCGAAGTTTCCTCATCACAAGTGATGTCCTCCATGCCGATGGCATTTGCAACTTTGCGGAACTGAACATTGTCACTGTTGTTTTCGTCCTCCAACATGACCTTCCAGCAAGGTACTACCTGCGATATGTACAGCTGCGCGGCTTGTGCCTCACGCTTTTCCTGCCCAAAAATCTTCTCGTAGTCTTCTTCGTAGTCCTCCCATATCGATTTTGCCAGTGCGTAGTCGAAGCCTTTGTTCGGGTCGAATCCCAGCTGTTGGGCCACGGCGTTCCAGATTTCCTCCGTAAATTCGTCGTTCGGATTGTTGACCTTTTGCAGGGCATTTGCTTCCTGTCGATTCAGATACCTGCCATCACATATGCAAAGTGGTGCGAAGACGAGGCCACCACGCAGGGTTAGATGCCAGGGGTTTGTTAGTTCGAGTGGAGTTCTCATCTCATGCGCGACGGAACGTGCGGGGCGCTCAATGGTGGGTGCTTGTCATGCGCATACGTGAAGCTGAATCAAACATCTTTCTACTCACCCGTCCCAATCTTTGTCTGCCCACTGGAACATCACACGACATTTCTCATCTTTCTGTATCTCTTCATGAAGGGGCTCCCAATTTTCAGCCCATAATTTCTTGGCGGCCTCCCAGTTCAGACCTTTACGAGGGTTCGCTTTGTACTGCGCGCAAAATGTCCGCCATTCCTCGTCGCTAGCAGTCGCCTTTGGGTCGGACAGTTGGATCAGAAGTACGAACTCCTCTTTTGAAATGTACCCATTCCCATCTTTGTCCGCCCATTTGAACATAAACCTTTTCTTCTCGAGCGCCAACACAGCTTGGTAGTCATCTTCATAATCGTCCCAAACTTTGCTGGCAACTTCCAAGGACATGCCGCGGCGAGGGTTGAATCCCAATTGCTTCGACAGCGCACGAAACTGTTCCTGCGTTATTGTGGCCCCCTGTAATAGACACAGGCGGTTTGTCTCCTTGAAGTTGAGCAAGCCGTCTTTGTCTTGGTCTGCCCAGTCGAACAAGAATCGGATCTTCTCTTCTTCAGTTTGCGGGACTTTCTTCATCGCGCCGGCGTTGGCCCCGACGGACACATTAACTGCGTTGAGTCCCTCCCACCACTGTGCTCGCTTATGCGCAGCCGCGGCGCATGCATGCATTAGTTCGCCAACACGTCCAGCGGCAATGGTGCCGTCGTCATCACAATGTTCGTCGAACAGATCTTGGCGAAAGGCTCCGCCGAGGCGTTCTTTCAAATACTCCTCGGTCAGTCTATCCGGGGCATCGTGAAACACAGACGCAGCAGATCCCATGTTGTTACAGCACCAGGTGTGCAAGAACGGTGTCGATGGCCCAGCAAATGATGTTGCAGCGCAATTTCCGCAGAGTTGTCAGTACTGTTCTTGATTTTCACCGGATCAACTTAGCGGCGACGCAGTTGGGACGCAGTGGGGACGTTCGCAAAGGACACAGTGGGAACGTTCGCGAAAGGGTGGGCAACGACTCGTGCCACGGCGCGCTAATGTCCAGGGCCGGCTCCGGTCACTGGAGTGCCACCGGCAAATGGTTGGTTGGGCCTTGCAAGCACTTGTCGGCGAGCATACTCTCACGACAAAGTGTCCAGTGGAGGGATAGCGTCCCGGTTGAGAGACCTCCCAAATAGCTTTTGCTGTGGGAGTTACTCGTGGACCGTTTCCACGCCACAATCATCGACCGAGTGTGTTCTGTCCATTACACCTCCCCACTACACAACACTGTCCAAAAGAAGGCAAACACGAGCGCTAGTTGCTGCACGAGCTCTGGCGGCCCGGAACGGGCAACGGGCACGACAGGCACGAAGTACACGACGAGACACAAGACACTGTTGTTGGAGCACGAGCACAACAGCGCCACGAACGCTATTCCATTCCATGCCACTCCACTCCACTCCGCCTTCCTCCGTCCACTTCCTTGATGCCTGCCTGCCGACTTGTTTGTATGCTGTCTGTGTACGTCGTCGCGTCGAACGACTCCGCGTGCGCGACGTAGTCAGTCATGATCCACTCTGTCCGAAACGGACACGCGCATGCAGTTTCACTGTTCGACATGCCCTTCGCTCCCCGCATTGCAGCTGCACTCGTGAACCATCCGCGTGTATCACTGCGAAAACGACAATACTTGACTGATGCTCAGAGAGGAACTTGGTCCATGCACCGAACACACACACAAGAGTTCGCAGAACAACGAGGAAGATGCCTAAATTTCTTCTTGATATTGTTTGGTGATTTTGTTTCTTTGGACCACCACCTCAAGCTACTCACAATGAAGTTCTTCGCCGCAGTTCTTGCCGCCGGAATCGGCTTCGCCGCCGCTGCCTGCCCCAACTCTTGCAGTGGCCACGGTACCTGCAATGCACTTGACCATTGCACTTGCTACCTTGAGTCTTCTGAAGGCGGTGCCGCTATGTGGACTGGTGCTGATTGCTCCGAGATGACTTGCCCGCGCGGCACTTCCTGGATCGAAGCTGAAGGCACCTCGTCCCACGCGCCCGACGTCGAGTGCTCTCACGCTGGTGTCTGCGATCGCTCCACCGGTGAATGCTCTTGCTTCGACGGCTACGAAGGTTCTGCCTGCCAGCGTACCGCCTGCCCCAACGACTGCTCCGGCCACGGCATCTGCCGCTCCAACGTTGACTTCGCCACCGACTTCTCCGAGGCCGTCACCGAACAACAAGAGAGCAACGTCGATTACTACGACTACTTCCGTGTCACTTACGCCGACGCCTGGGATTCTGATCTCCACTACGGCTGCAAATGCGATATTGGTTTCCGTGGTCCGGACTGCTCGTTGGTGGAATGCCCGACGTCCGAGGATCCCATGGACAAAGAGACCTGCACCAAGTTCTCGAACTGGTACAAATACGAGACTCCTTCCGGCGGCAACACCGTCCACGTCGACGACTGGGAAGCCGACACCGACCGCATGTACTACAGCCCCATCACCGAGTACCCTTGCAGTGGTGCCCCAGCTGGTGTTGAGTGCTCCGGACGTGGCCGTTGCAACTACAACATTGGTGTCTGTGATTGCCACCCTGGTTTCAGTGGTACTGCGTGCGAAGATGTTCAGCAGTTGGCCTAAGTCTGATGGAGTGAGTTCTTTTTTTATTTCAGTGCAATAAAAGCAAAATTGAAGGAGGTTTTGATCGTTGAAACCTCTCATAGATAATTGATTATTCTTATACAACAAAAACTACGCTGATTCGCATGCTGTTGACTGTTTGATTTAGAGTCACACAACAAGTTATAGTTGCGTCTGCTGCTTTGACGGAGACCAAGACACTGTTGTTGAAGACGCCTTCCAAGCCCAAACACGCTAAGTCACAACTACGTGCATACCGACGAAGACGAACAGCCGTCGTCGGGAGCAAACAACACTCGCAGCAAACCGTTTCCGCTTCACAGAACCCGTGGACGGACTAACAACTGATGTGCGAGATTTTCTCAAATTTCTCTATCATCATTTCGATCCAACCATTTCTCAATCTTAACAATTTGCATTCATCTACATTGGCATCGATTGCCAAACATCTCTCCGAACACACGTTGCAGGTAGCTCCTGCAATTCGGACCTAAAGAGGACTGTCCACATCCTTCTCAAATATTCCACAATATAACAAAATACTTTTTCTCGACTGCAGTTCAAACTCTCGCCTCATCTGGACGCAGCTTCGACGCCTGCGTTCATCACCGTTGACCACCACACGAATACAAGCACTACCTCCAGGAGTCGAGTTGTTTGTTCAGGTGAGCACCACAGCAGATTATCTCAAGCTGCTTTCCACGCACAATTGATGTTTTCTTCGATATTTTGAAGATTTTCTGTTGTTGATAATCTTCTTGCTTCTGTTTTCCGCACACAAAGGATACATACATTGAGTCACTGGCGTGTCAAGGCGATTGTTCGCCAAGTAGCGGAACACCCATACTATCTGGCAAGAGAGAAGATTTTCTTTTGCGTTCGCGTCATCCGCGCTTGCGCCACCATTGTCTGTGTCTGTCTCGGGACCAAGTATGTGCGGACGCGTGCGGCCCTTTTCACCAAGGTGCTCGGTCCTGTCTGTCCAATAACAACATTTACATGCCAATTTGATGTGTCCGGTGGGTGTTGTTCTTGTTGTTGTTCTGTAAACTTTGATCAAGTTGTCTCATTTGTGAAGGCCCTGCACACAAAATGAAACTTTAGATGCGTATTTAACTGAATCTACCTGACAGTGTCAATTAGGACACAAAGGAAAGGGACGCAAAGGTCACTCATAAAGACGCGTCACAATGATGCGCAAAGTTAATTTAGTTTGCACGAAGGTGTAAGTGAACTGCATTTCTCACGGTAGAACTCAAAAACAACAATCGACGCGGTGGGGAGAGCCATCAACGAAGCTGAGTGACAGATTGGATATGAATTATAGAGTTAGTTGTGGCGCGACAGAGCACCGGCTTTGCTGCAAAGTGAGTTGCTGTGCATGCTTTGACGGTCGTGCTACAACAAAAGGAGCCAGTGCAAGAATAATCGGCTGAATTCACGAATTCTCACAACGCAGTCACACTGCCTCGTTTGCTTCTGTCGCCGGCATCCAATCGCACGCACGGAGAGCTGTGTCCTGAAGTATGCCATGCCATTGCACGACCGCTCGTAGAGGGAGATTTTTCGTTGGGGTAAGAACCAAATGAATCAAAACAACAGTGTCCTTTTTGAAGTTCTGTAACTCAACGTGATCAGAATATTTTGGAAGACGGTTCAATGTCAATGGGTTCCCGTCGTCTACGATCACGCTGTCAGGAGGCAGCTGTGTGCGGTTGACAATGAAACATGAGGTGGCATTAACTTTTTCGGCGAAGCACTCATGGAATTTATGAATTGCCGCATTAGGAAGCAAAGGAGCAGGAGGTTTTTGTTGCAGCGACATACCAATTGCAACACATTGACGTCCCCACGGGTTCCCGAAAGCCAATACGGTCTCATAATTTTTGTCCGCAAAAACAAAGTCACATCCCGCGGTCTGAACGCGACGTAAATATTTTTTGATTCGTTTTTTGCTCTTGGTTTTGCTAATGATTGCTTTTTGTTGTGGAGTGATCACGATGGCGCGCTTCGCATCCATTTCACGCCCTGGGTGAAACCTGTGAATTGGTGGCGTTTGATGTTCGGTATGCGTTGTTGTCGGCGTCGTCATCGTCGTCGCTGA
>ENA-OWNT01001411-OWNT01001411.1-seawater-metagenome-genome-assembly--contig:-NODE-1411-length-30519-cov-4.620229_pt1 | contig 30519 bp, 28 predicted proteins | sample MGYA00238136_ERZ651165 | MGnify/ENA primary metagenome ERZ651165 (study PRJEB26861, sample SAMN08777766) | seawater metagenome | isolation source: coastal seawater | place: USA: Florida | collected...
TGGCGAGTTGTGCGCTGCCGCCCCAGCCCCTTTCAGAACAATTCGCCACTTTTTGAATCCTTCGAATGGCCCGTACTGGCTTTGCGCGTTCGGTTGTTCGTTTGGTTGCTCGGTTGAGCGAGAACGAAGGCGAAGGAAGAAGGAAGGCGAAGGAAGGAAGGCGAAGGAACGAACAAGCGAAGGAACGGACAAGCGAAGGAACGAAGGAACGAAGTCAGCAGCAACGAAGGAACCAAGAAAGCGCGCAAGAAAGAAGCTGAACAAACAAATCAACAAATCACAAATCACCCTTGGAACCGGCCGGGACGGACGGTTTGGTTCGTGGGGAAGGAAGGAAGGAAGGCGATCGGGCATTTCAGTGAGTGAGTGAGTGAGTGCCTCCAAGCAAACAAACAACGTCGCGTTCACTTCAGTGGTGCATTCATTCATTCATTCATCGCAGGAGCACCTCATTGGAGCATTGGAGCAGCCGTTGTTGATTTTTGATTTTCTTTCGAGCTTTCAGAGAAGCATTCTAACTAAACAACTAAACTATGGAAGAGGCCGACATTTACTTTCAACCCACGCAGTGATGTACTATGGTAATTGCACGTATTTCTAACTGTAGTACTACTACCACTCAATGCAGTAAATTGTTCTTGTGGGCTGCGTGCGTCATTCAATGCGAGCACGACGGCGGAGCTTCGTCCGCGTCTACGATTCAGCGTCGTTGCAAACTATCAAAGTGCAAGGACTCTCCGCGGAAAACAATAATATCAATGGGCCTGGCCGCCAATGTGACTAAATCGTAAACAATGTACAGTATGAAACAACTAAATCACAGCAGACTGACCGCTTCGTTCATGCAGCGAACACATCGAAATCGAACATTCAGCGCGGTGCAAAATGTGAAAACGTGAAGAGTGAAAATGTGGAATGTGAAACTTGGAATGTTTGAATGAACACTCGCCTTATTTTTATTCATGATGAAACTGAACACTGAACACTGAACACTGAACACTGAGCACTGAACACTGAAGGCTGAAAAATGCTCGATTCGACGCTACAGTACGCAATATGGAAAACCGCTTGACCGCAGGTACAGGAGCTTCGTTGGTTGGTTGGTTGGTTGGTTCGTTCGTTCGTTCGTTTTGGTTGGTTGGCTGGTTGGTTCGTTTGGTTTGTTGGTTGGTTCGTTTGTTGTTTGGTTGGTTGAGGTTTGTTGTTGAGGCCTGGTTCGTGGCTGACTCCGGAATGCGCACCACCACCGCTTTGCCCTTTTCCGTCTGTCTGGCGGCTCTCTTTGTGGTTGCCAACCGAAGTTTTTCGTGCGGGGTTTCTGTCGAATTCGCGAATTCGCGCTTCTCTGCAGCACTCCCGTCCGACTTGTCTGCGATCTCGTCACTTTTTGATATCCTCTCACTCCAAAGCCGGCACGTGCGCTTCGGTGCCAACCCTGGGGCATGATGCTGTGATGACGTAACCAAGAACGGTGGGCGCCACCGCAAATCGCGGTGGCCGGAACTTGTGTGGCCGTCAGTGCATGCGTTGAGTCCAGCCCACCTCGCCTGACATCGTCATCGTCATCGTCGTCAATCGCCGTCGTTTTTGAGTCGCTTTTCGCTTTGGCTTCCCTCCCACCACCACCAACGCCGAAAATAAATCTGGTGAGTCCGAGTTCACGAATTACGACGGCAGATGGGGAAACGAATACTGCTCCGGCTCCCTCACAGCCAGGCACACCTCAACTGTGACAAACTCCAGACTGTCAGCGGATTCGGACAGGTTGCGCGGTCGGGTGACCTGGGTGTCGCTGGATAAGACACTTTTCTGGGTGGAAAATTTCCGCGGATGTGGGAAACAAAACAGCTTAGATATCCACATACGGGACTTTGCGCGAAGCATTTTTGCGGTGTGTGGTGTGCGGTTACAGACACGGCTTTTGAAGAGTGAGCAGAAACGCTGCGGATAAAGTGAAAATGTCGCGCGAGGGGTTGGTCGAGTATCATCGTGAACTGCGACAAACTCGTTTGTGTCCGTTTCACCGCGAGCTGGCAGAGTGTCCGCGAATGTCGACGCAATGGCTTTCGGTTCACCCTCGTCCAACACAACCACCGAAACGATGTGTGAGTGGGTACGAACGCTCTGTTGGTGGGGCGCGTGCCGATGCAGTCCACTGGCACAGCACCGCGGTTGCCGCCTCCCCGTCCGCGTCATCCCCCTTTTGTTGGCGAGCGACCCCTGCACTTGCTGCACGGATGTCTCCTCTCTTCGCCCCCGGTTCCTGCAACGCGTGACCTTGTGGAATGCAGTCTAGCCGCCCGCGCCGCGAGATTGGCCGCCGCCAGGCCCTTATTTTTCGTCGTCCAACGATTATCCCAAACAAAAATTCCAAAGCAACTTACTTCCAACAGTTTCTTTCACGTCAACTCTACTACATACATTACTTCTCTTGTCAAAATGCACAACTCTTTCTTCCAACAAGAACACAGCAGCGACACTGATGAGCGTCCAGCAAAGTGCCGCAAGGTTTGCCAGGCTGAGGTCCCTCGCACAATGCTGAAACGGACAAAGCGTTTCCGCGTGCCGCCCAAGCGACATGTCACGCACTTCGAGCAGCGCAACGGATTTCTCACCGTGTGAAGTGTGTGACGCGCTCTATCGATGCACCTCAATGGCCGCGATGCGAACAGCTTCAAGCGAACAACAGCTGGCAGGCGAAAGCCGCCACAACAATTGTTGAAGCAGCCGCCGTCGATTTATTTATTGTCTATTTATTATTTATTCTTCATCATACAATTGTTATTCTTCTTCTTCAAGAGTTGATTCCATGTCTATTCGTGAACACATGGCATTGTCTCCTCCTCTTTTTCTTTGTCGCGTGATATCTGGACCAAAGAAATGGCTGACGTGCGCGCACTCAGCAGACATCCCAACGTGAGGGCACAGTTCACGCTTGGCTTTCCATGTCCACTACCTATTACCATAGTAGCCGATGTCACATTCGAGTGAACTCGAGGCAACGTCCACTCGAGTTCCTCCACACAGCGTGAACACAAACTCCAACGGAGAAGGAACTGAGGCCTCTGGCCTTTGAAGCTATTGTAACGAACTTGTGCGCCTGCGGCAGCTAGATATCCGTCAAGAAGACGTACTGTTCAAGGCCCGTTCTCAGTGTTCGACGAGACGAAGCACAGGATCGAGCGATCCTGACTTTTTGACGATGTCTGGAAAAGCATCTCGATCCATAGCTGTTTCTCCGCGCACGTTGGAATCTGGAGCAGTGTTAACGGACACAGTCTAACGTGCATTTTACCAAGGTAGATAGGCGTGGACAGCGTCGCAATGCTAGGGCTGCGACTCCTTCTTGAATAGTTCCCGCGTCCTACCGTGCTTCGTTGTGAGCTGAGCTTACTCTACGACAGATGGCAATGAAGCACATTCAAAATCGAGCTGACCTTGACAACGGGAGCTCATCACGCAGTCGAAATGAGAAAGAAGAAGGAGAACCTTTAACGTTAAACTATACTAATGCTGCACACCTGCCGTTGGACGGCGATCCTGCAAGCGCGCGTGCAGCGCAATGATCGGCGCTGATCCATGAAAACCCAACTAGGCCTGAGGGACGCGCTCGAGGTTGTTTACTGGCACACGCGCAGCACCTCTAGCCGTGTTCAGTGCAGGCAGCCGTCCCGTTTTGCGCGCCGCGGCAACCAACTTCTGTTGTTCTCGCGCAGTCAGAGGCCTTGAGCTGGCAGGGCTGGCGTTGTGTCCCGACCGACTCCCTTGCCGGGAATCCAGTCTCGAGGAGCGCAACCCTTGCTTCGGCGAGCGAGATTGCTGTCCATAACTTCCTTGACTCCGCCTACCTGTCGCCAAAGGCCGAGAAGATGACGTGGACGCTCGCGACCTTGTCGTCGGTGTCGGTGCTTCCGCAGCTTCCACGATGGTTCGGATATTGTGAAGGAAGCGGATGTAGTCTATGCTGTCATTGCCCTCTCCAATTGTGTATTTGGCCACCAGCGCTTCTGTCTCAGGGTTGGAGAGCACCAGGCCGAAGCGGATGAATGTGCGGCGGAAGTGATCAGCGCGAATTTCGCCGCGGAGCATGAGATCCATCGTCTGTAGCATCTTCTCCATGGGTCCAAGGCGGTCCGCAAAACTCTGCGCGACCATCATTTCGACGTGGTTGACATCTACAAAGTCGCCCAGCTGGCGGGCCCTGGCAGCTTCAGAACCATCGTCGAAGTTCTCGAACAACTTCTCGAATTCTTGCAGCGAAATGCGGCCGTCGCCGTTTGTGTCCACAAGCTTTGAAAATCCCCACCACTCGTCAGGAGTGAAGCGGATGCCACCGTACCGCGACAGCACGCGGCGGAATTGCTCGAGGGGTAGACTGTTGGTCTGTTGGAGGTCCAGCGCGCGGAAGCACCGGAAAATCGATTTGTAATTGAGGCGCAACTGCTGCCGGACGTAGTCCTCGGCATCCTTTTTCTTCTTCTCGGCGCGTTGGCGCTTCACCGGATCCTCGAGATCGTTGTTGCCGATCATGTCGTGGAAAAGCCCTTCGACCTTGCGCAAGTCTATGGGGCGGTGCTCCAACCGAACCCAGACCCGAGGCAGCGCGTGATACTTGAGGTGGAAGGCGTCGAACTCGCCGTCGGTGAGACGACATGCAAAGCTGCGTGTCAGGGCTGTCCTGAACACGTTCTTGTCCAGGGTGCCTGTGTTCAAGGTGTCCAGTTTGTTGCAATTCAGCAGAACCTTCTGAAACGAGTTCCGCAATTTGTTGCGGAGGTAATCCTCGGCATCTTTCAGGAGCTTCTTGCCTCTGGGAGAGAGGTCCTCCACGGTTTTCTCGCGAACCGGCGAGCCGGGCATGGTGGCGACGTCGACTGACGGACGAATCGCCGCGCAACTAAACCTGCGCAGCAATTATAGTCGGCAGTGCGCACGGCAGATACCGAAGCAGTACCCAGCACACAGAACCCAAGAAAACAGGAGAGCAAGAAAGAAAGACAGAAAAGAACCGAAGGAAAACGCAGCCAACAGAGCCGACTTCGTGCGCCCCCCTCCGCCCGCGCGCGCGCGCCTGCCCCCGACCCCTTCTGTGGTGTCTGGCTCATCACCCGACTCTACGCATACTCGCTCCGTTATTTCCCACCACAGCTCTACGGCGGTATCCCTTTCACAGCGCCGGCAGGTATCTATTCCAGCCAGGGCACCAACATGCTGACACTTACTCGAAGGCGTGTGACTGACGATGGCGCAGCGCGACAGCAAACAGGCGAGTGCGCATCGGGTCCCACGACACGATGGTGACGATGCGTCGTGAGAGATAGAGATTGATGGAGAGAGAGAGAGAGAGAGAGAGTGACAGAGAGAGAGAGAGTGACAGAGAGAGAGAGAGTGACAGAGAGAGAGGGTGACAGAGAGAGAGAGAGACAGAGAGAAAGAAATCAAACGGCGGCGACGACGGCGGCAACAAAGGTGATAACATCGACGACAGCAACAACAACGAAGTTGACGAGCGGCTGACTGTCCAAGCCACAACGACAACAACAATCAACGACAACAACAAAAAACGACGACGGACGACGGCGACGACGACAAACAACGACAACGACAACGCGTCCACCACTGTCCAAGCCACAACGACAACAACAAACAACGACGACGGACGACGACGACGACGACAACAAAGCCGACGACAACAACGCGTCCAACGCTGTTTAGTTGGTGTGGTGTTCGTCGTCGTTCCGTCGTTGTCGTAACGTGCAGCGTGCTTCGTGTAATCACACAACCGTACTGCATTGTTCCTTCGCATTCACTAATTTCCGCACGCCGGTGTGCAGTTTTGTACTAAAATAATATGAATGCCGACAGTACTCTGTATTTCAGTTTTGTTTCAATCAACACACACGGATGAGCAGTCGGCAGTCGGCAGTCGGCAGTCGGCAGTCACGCAGCAGGGAGTGAGTGAGTGAGTGAGTGAGTGAGTGCACTGATGTGGGTTGTCAGCTGACGTCGCTGTGAATGTATGTACAGCAGCCTGTATGATAGAGCACTCAATGTCAGTCAGCGCTCGTTCTGCGCTGTGTGGGAAAAAGTGAAAAGTGAAAAATGAAAAGTGAAAAGTAGGAACGTATACCGACAAATGGTGGATGTATTTGCAAACAAAGCGGGCTCAACGCCGGAGTTAATTTAATTATTAAAACGCGCACCGATGACTGTGAATTTTTGAATTTACGTTTTTCGGTTATGAACAAACGAAGCATTACTCAGTCAGAAGTGAACACCTCATCCTTCCTCCTTCCTTGCTTTCTCCTTTCTTCCTTTCTTCCTTTCTCGCAAATGCACAGTACTGAAATACGGATTTAGTTGGCTGACGGAATGCGGGAGGATGTGGGAAAACGAGACGGTTGGTTTAGGAGACGAGTTTGTGAGTTTGTTGAGTTTGGAGTTTGGAGTTTGTCGTTCGTGGAGGCTGCGCTCGCTGGGCAGCACCGCAAAGTGACACAGCAGCATCCTTTCCTGTGACATACTTCATAGCTTCACATTTTCACTTCCCACATTTGCAGTCTCAGCATTTTCACTTTTCCACTCGCTTTTAGTTAGTTTGTAGGTTTTAGTTAGTTCTCATCCAACTCCCAATCCCTCCCAATCCCTCCCTCCCTCCCTCCCTTCCATTCTCTGCCAGCCTCCATTCATACAAACGGCCGAACGCTCACCCACTCACTGTCACAGTCACTGTCACTGTCAGTGGCTGTGCGCCTGGCTAGCGACGTCCGCTGCACTACCCCTCTCAACGCACTGCACCGGCAACCGCACTATCATCCACCACTGTACACAGCCACGCCAGATACACATCAGCCTGTACACAATATCGTCGTCGTCGTCGTCGTCGTCCGTCGTCGTCGTCGTTGTCTTTGTCGCCTCTGGCTGGGTGGGTGGGTGGCTGGGTGGGCGGTGGAAGTTGTAAACGTATCCATACCCGGGAAAACGGAAGTATCGCGCCCTCGGCGGCTTGCGAGGACGGTTTAGAGTGCTCGGCTTGGCGTCGAGGACATCCGTAAATACCGCAAAGCGCAGTGGGCATTAACGCCAATGCAACAGCTGAGTTTGGTGCATTGGAGTGAGGTTCGTGCGCAGGGTTTGGCGTCCACAGATCAGCTGCGGTGCCGCGAAACCGTAGATTCCCACAATCCGAGTACGCCCACCGACATGATTCATTCACGTCAATTGTCATAACCGGATACACCATGGTAGTGGGAACACGTAGTGAACCATAATCCATAAACGGGAATAGCGGGCAAGATGAGTTGATACCCCGCACCGCAGAGGCAGGCAGTGAGTGAGTGAGGGCGAACGCAATCTTGTCCGATCCATCCTACGCACTCACCCTCACAGTCACTCCCTCACAGTCACTCACTCGCTCACACTCACTCACTCACCTTCATTCACTGTCAGTCACCCACCTTCACTGTCATGTCCGTCACTCACCCACCCACCCACCCACTCACTCACCCACCCACAGTCAGTCAGTCAGTCAGTCAGTCACTCACTCACTCACGGTCACACATCACGCACCCACCCACAGCCAACCCAACGAACTCAACGCCTTCACTGTTCGTTCGTTCGTTCGTTCGTTCGTGCGTGCGTTCGTTCGTTCGCTCGTTCGTTCGTTGGTGTGTTCGTTTGCGCTGCGTTCGTTGTGTTGTCGCGTTGCGTTGTGTTGCAATGCGTTGCTTTGGTTCGTGGTTTATTGTCGGTCGTGAGTGGTGTTGTGTTGGTGTCGGTGTTGGTGTTGCGTTGCTTTGGTTCGTGGTTTATTGTCGGTCGTGTGTGGTGTTGTGCTTGGTGTTGGTGTTGCGTTGCTGTGGTTGTTGGTCGTGTGTGGTGTTGGTGTTGGTGTTGCGTTGCTTTGGTTCGTGGTTTGTTGTTGGTTGTGTGTTTTGTTGTGCTTGGTGTTGGTGTTGGTGTGGGTGTTGATGTTGATGTTGATGTTGCGTTGCTTTGGTTTGTGGTTTGTTGTCGAGCGTGTGTGGTTTGCTGGTATTGTGGTGGTGTTGTGTTTGGTGTTGTGTTTGGTGTTGCTGTTGTTGCTGTTGAAGTTATCACAGCAATGAATAGACTATTACCGCGTGTTGTTGTTGTCCACGTGTTGTTGTTGGCGGTGCAAAGTTGCAACGTTGGTATTGTGTTGTGGTGGTGCGGTTGTTCACAGTGTTGGTGTTGGCGTGTTGGTGTTGTTGGTTCCTTCTCTTCCGTATGCTCGTTTGCTGGTTTCGTCCCTCGTTGAATCGTTCCACGGGTTGATGACTTGGACTGACCACGAGTTTGTCCTCATAGCGAGGAACGTGAGTCCGTCGTCTTGACCACGTGCAGCCCTTGTTGCCTTTTTGTGTTTTGCTTTTTCTCGTTTTGCTGTTTTTTGCGGTCCTTCCGCTCCATCTGTTGTCGTCGTCGTGTTGCGTGACTACCCGCACAACAACCGCCTTTCGCTTCTCGGTGTTTTGTGGTTCGTGTTCGCCGGTGACGCACAATGGCAGCGAACTATCGCAAGCAGCTGGACGAGTGGAAGAACCTGAAGGATCTCACCCGTCTTCGCGTGCGTGAGCAGTTCACCAAGGCCAACCGCCCCGCCGGAACTTCCAACGAGAACAATGCCTTCGTGCTCGTCGTCGACGAAAGCACCCAGCCCATTATTGCTTCCATCTTCGGACGCTATGAGTTGGTGGAGATTGGTTGCGCATCCATCGTGCGTTTGGACATCCCAGAATCCCGGGCCCCGCAGGCTGCGCTCGACGCCATCTACTTCGTGAGACCGACTCCGAAGAACCTCGAGCTGATCTGCAAAGATTTCCGCATGATCGAGAAGCGGTTCAACAAATGTTTCTGCTACTGCGGCGAGAGCAATGTAACGTTGATGCAGGTCAAGGCATTCATGTACAACGAAGTGCACATCTTCACGACGGACGCACTCACCCCGGAAGCTATTGGCATCCTGAAACAGTCTGAGGGGCTCCGCGGCCAGATCAAGACCCTCAAACAGTTGGCGATTGACTACAGTCCTGTGGAAGAAAACGTGTTCACGCTGAACATGGCAAACGACTTGCAAACGCTGTTCAGCTGCGCTTCCGCCGAGATCCAAACCAAGGCACCCGCGATGATCACCGAAATCGCCAAGCGCTTGGTCACGCTGTGCGTCACGTTGGACGAGAAGCCGCTTGTTCGCTACAGCGCGGTAGGTTTTGTGCTGTACGGTGCCGTGTTCTTGGTTTTGTTTTGTTTTGTCCACTCAAACGGGTTGCGTCTGCGTCGTTCGCCATCTTCGTGTCCAGGCATCCGAGGTCTGTCAGAAGATTGCCGCGGAGTTCCACAGCCAACTGCAGAACTTCATCACTCAGTACGGTTGGGACCGTGATCGCAACCCGAACGGCTTTCACCCCCACCGTGGTTGGCGCGCCGTCGAGTTGGCCGGAACTGTGCTCATCGTCGACCGTATGGTGGACTTGATCGCTCCGTTGCTGCACGATTTCGCGTACCAGTGCGCCGTGCAAGATCTGTTGGACATCAAACAAGGCCGCGAGTACCCCTACCTCAACGCGAAGGGCAAAACTGTCCGCCGCTTGCTGGACTCGAGCGACCAACTATTCCAGCAAATCAAGTATTTGCACCTCGCTCAAGCCGTGGAGATCATCGTCGCCAAAGCCAAGGAGCTCGGGCCGAAGAGCAAAGGTGAAGGCGGCGGATCCAAAGATGAACAGAGCCTTGATGACCTACAGAACCGCTTGAAGTCCTTCGCTGACAAGTCCAAGGCCGCGGCCGAAGTTCAGGACCACACCACCATGGCGCAGGAGTTGTTCGCCAAGATCAAGGCGCTCGGCCTCAAAGCAGTCGTGATGCAAGAACAGATTTTCGCAACCAACCTCGACCGCAACGGCTCTGAGTACGTCGTACCGGCTCTTGCCTCGTCACAAAACTGCCGACGAAGGTACACAAAGTTTTGACGCGCATTGTGTCACCGCAGGTACTCCTACCACCGTAGCCGCGAGGAGATTCGTGCCTGCCTCACGTCGCAAGCCCTCTCGGTGCGTTGTGATCATGGCTGTGCCCTGCCTTCGGAACGACCGAACCTTGCGTGCGTTGTGCAACGTATAAACTTGTCTCCGCTTTCGCGTGTACATTGATTTCAGGCAATCGACAAGGCACGTCTTCTGGCGCTCTTCCAAGTCACGTCGAAGCAAGCCGACCAACTCAAGTCAGTTTTTTTCCGGCCGGCTCATTCGTTGAAGGCCCGAGGCCCCCAAACGTCTGTACGCTGACTCTGTTTGCGCGGTGCCTGTGATTAGATACATGCGCGAGCTGGCAAACCTGGCTTCGTTTGCGACCAACTCCAACCTCTTCAAGGGGCTCCTCAACCAGCAGAAGTTGATGAAGCCAGAGGTAAGGACATTTGGTCGTCGTGGCGCGTGACTTGCCGCTGCGGTGTGCTACCTGCTTTTGTGGGTATGTGCAAATTTGACTTATCGCCGCTGTTTCTTGCGTTTTTGGTCGCCGTCTCTCCAGTCTGCGCCCATTTCCGCTATTCACGTGAATGGACGTGTGGACTCGAAGCTCAAGCAGCAAGCACAGCAAGTCTGCAAGACTGCGAAGAACGACATGCGATTCGAGCCAAAGATTAAGTCAATTGTGCAAGCTCACATTGACGGGAGTCTCGACAACGACGAATTCCCATACCACGGCACGCCAGCCATGGACGGATTGGTGGACCGCGAAAACATCTATGGCCCTCGAGTGATTGTCTTTATCGCTGGTGGTGCCACCTACAGCGAGATCCGCGTACTCAACGAAATCCTCAACGGGCAAGTCAACGCAGTCGAGGAAGCGCTTGCGGCAGACGCCCAGTTCACAAGTGGGGGTGAAGCAATTCGCTCCTCGAAGATTGAGACCATCCGCGAAGTTATTCTTGGCTCCACGTCCATCGTGACTCCCAATCTGTACGTTCCACTGCTGCTATGGCCGCTGGTCTCGTCATTTTCGTATGTCGTAACAACTGCCCACTCGCTGGTGCTTTTTCTGCAGCTACATGGCCAAACTTTGCACTGCTGACCGTGACGAAGAAGTGACAAGCTCAATGCTGCACAACGTTCTAGAATTTGAGACGCACAACGAGGAAGACCAATGAGGAACGCACGTCACATATTCAAACTTTAAATAATAGAAACCGAACGATAAAAAGAACTAGTCTACGGCAATACACGTGCGACGCATGTCCGTCCACGCATGTCCGTCCCTACGTTGCGACCTTGCCCTCTGCCTCACTGTCGACCGCTTTGTCCGGCTGAGGTGGGTCAAACAAGGTCTGCGACGAATGTGAGCACCAACAGTGAGCAGTGGAAGAAGAACGTGAAACTGTGAGCCAAGAGTAACAACCTGAAAACGCCGAAGCTCTCCGAAGCCTCCGGTTACTAGTACGGCCTATGACATGTCGGCGATCGATACCGTCAGACAGAGACCACATGTTACAGCGACGCAAGTCAGGACGCAACAGCAGCGTGTAGCGTGATTGGAAACCAACCCGCTGTGATTCGTTTGGTCGCCGTCCCTCTCTGCGTGCCAAATTCCTAATCGCGAAACTAATTTCCTGTGGTGAAATGAACGGCATCGACGCGCGCGGCATGTGAGCACCACAAAGTGCCGCCACATCGTGTACACAACTGAACGATCTTACCCGAGCCACTCTCATGCTAGCACTATCATCAGCCTTGTTGAGGCACGCAAAGAACTTGACCGTGTGTTGTAGGGGCACCTTCCACGCGCTTGGATCAAATAGAGCCATGGCGACGGTTTGTGGTGTAACTTCTGACCCCAAATCGGTCCTGCACCTGGATCAGTATGCATCTCAAGCCGTGCGCCACAAATGCGCAATTTGCAACAGTCGAACGCACTTTTGTGACACAATGTTGGCTCGACATACATGCGACTCATCAAGAGGACACCCGACAACATCAACTCCTGCAACTGCGACAACGATGTCAACGCTTGCTGGCAGGACCTGGGTAAAAATAAATCGTACACACGAATGGTTCATCGAAGATGGCGCAAATAACGATGAGGGTACTTGATACGTGGGACGCACTGGCTCGTGTTCAGCCGGCAGCTTTAGAGGGAGCTTCCTCGAGCTACGCACAAGGTACATGGTGTCAATCCTGGTAACAGCATTGCACCACGCTGACAGAGCAGACACCCATCAACACCACAAACCCATCAGCTTCAACAACGACTAAGTCACAAACTCCCGCGTCCAAGAGAATGCGAGGCAGTCGAGGGTCAATTCCGATGCACCGACGACCCTGGTACCTTGGGTCTGGATCCGCTTTTGATGCAAGAAACGCAAACGAGCCTCGCGCGGCTGCATCGCTGTCCGCCTCCTGTGCAAAAATAGACCTCAACTTCTCAATAACTTCGTCATTTTCCTCGTCCAACACAACTGGACAGTCACCGCTAAGCTCAACCGATCCGCAGCGGATTCTGGAGTAATGTGGCAACATCATTTTCGTAGTTGTTGTGACAACAACTCGCAGTTTGGCGGAGCCCGCAGCTTGCATTGCGATGTTGAAGGCCAGAGTGGTCTTGCCGCCTCCGCCGACAAGCGCGATAATCTTACCCGTGCCCTGGCTTATTGACCTTGTTATGCCAAGCGCGGAAAGTATGGAGGTTGGGGTCATGGCGTCCATGGGCCCCAGTGCTCGGTTGTTGTGTCGAGCGATGAACTCTTGGGTGCAGCACTGCTCTGTGAAAACGAGTTGGACTTCCGATTTGACTTAAGGCACTGCAAATAATTGTTTGTCGCCTTCGCTACTTGTCCACTTCGAGGCTGGCGACAGCGAAGAATGGCGTGGTCGCATTACCTTTCGCATTAGACAAAGTGGAAGCAATACCCAAGCGAAGGGGAGAGACGGATGCTAGACGAAAGGACGAATGTTCGGACACAGCAGTCAGGACAAGCGTCCCATTGATGACGTTAATTTGAAACCAAACAGCGACACGAACGCGGACACCCAAGTTCACATGACGCGTGGGTTGTCGACGATTAGTCACACGAAGCCGTCGGCTTGAATTGGTGGTGGTTGTTGGCCGTACGTTGAGGTGCTCTGTGATGGTCCGTGGTCCGTGGTGCGTTGGTTGTTGTTGCGACGAAGCAACGTTGCAACGGCGGCGTATCATCGTTCATCGTCGTTTCTCGTTCGTCGTTCGTCGTTCGTCGTTCGTTCGTCGTTCGTCGTTTGTTCGTCGTCCAATAACTGAAAATCGTCTGGATGGCATTAGCCTGTAGATATGCGCCACTGGGCGTGTGAGTGAGTGACGAGTGAGTGAGTGAGTGCGCATGGGCGTGGCGTGTGTTGGCGTGGCTACAGAATGCAGTCGGCCGCGACATTGTCGAGGACGACGACGACGACGACGACGACGACGACGACAATGATGATAGCGACGACGACGACGATAGCGACGACGACGATGATAGCGACGACGACAATGATAGCGACGACGACAATGATAGCGACGACGACGACGAAAGCGACGACGATAGCGACGACGACAGCGACGACGGCAATTGCGACGACGAAGACGATGACCGAGGCGACGGCAACCATGTTGACGAGCGTCATCACAGTTGCGAGATTTTCGGTCGGTGCCACACTGAGATAGGATAGTCTGGAGATGCCTGCGAGCCAAGTGCTCGGCGGTGGCTGGCGCTGAGAATCTTGGTGTTGCATCAGTGCCATTGCGTTAGTTACAAAATGCTGCAATCGGCCGTGATTGGATGCTGATTCTTTTGGGATATATCTCGCAGTTGCGGGCTCCCAATGTGGGCACGGTGAACTGTATCTGTCAGTGGGCCCAAAGCGTGGTCGAGGCAGACCGTGGACAAGGGAGGAACTTTGATTTCGAAGGCGAAGTCGCCCAAGAACAATGAGCACCGACTTTTTGTGCGTGTATTGCGCAGAAGTAGTGCAGTCGCAATCGTTTCGGAAAAATGAAGAAGCACAACCTCGCACACCAGGCATGTTGTCGCCTTCATTGAGTGATTACGGCCTGGCAACGGCCAGCTCAACTGCCGCAACGAAAGAAATGTTTTCAATCCTTAACGCGCTCAGCGCCAATCCACCCCGTCGGTACGCAGTGAACGAGACTCATTACTACAGCCCGTCGACGAAATCTTTGCTTAGAGTTCAAAGAGTTGTCGATGGTGGTTCGGACGCTGCAAAAGTGTGAGTGGAGTGTGACAATGGTGTTTATTATGCACCAGGCACGCACCGGCTCACTGCCTCAGATGCATGCATTGTTGAACCAGGCATTTAGTTGAGCAGGGTGCTGTGGATGATGCCTCTTTTGATTCAGACGGCATCCTCATATATCCCTACATTTCAACCATTGCATCCGCGAGTTCTATTAAGTTGTGGACGAAGCTAGGCATGATCCCATTAGTCGAAAGAAAACCTATCCGGATCACAGAATACACAGGGGTACTCGAGAATGATGCTTCCATGTTGCACACATGACCAGACATCAGTCAAATCTGTACGACGTGTATGTATGTCCAGGTGAAATACTTTGCACAGTCAACGGGTTCGGCCCCCGTCCTCGTTGAAGAGTGGTACGCCTTCTGCACCCTGCTGTTCGTTTCGTCAGTGCCAACGAACTCACCCGCACCCTTCTCATGTTGTCTGTCCAGGCCCGGTCCAAATCCCCGCCACATCGTCCGCGTTGCTTTGCATGTCGCCGAAGCGGACTTGCCCGCTGCGAAGGCGTCAATCATGAGCTTTGTGAGCTGTCTTGGTGAGTCAGCCTAGCATTGATACCCTCGTTGAGATAACTTTGTGCGCTCGCTTTGTGCACTCGGTGCGCGCCACGTAATCAGTGTTGACGGCGAACGTACCTGCCTTCAGGACAATCTGTTAGAACACTGCAACGGCACATGCCAAATCTTTCATTCCAGCACGGGTACGATGCGGTCATTAAATCCGTGGAGAATGCTCTCCAAAAAAGCGAACGCGACTTGACTGAGCTTTCAAACGACCCGGTTCGTCAACAAAACGGCAAAGATTACGAGCACCATGAAGTGGCATTGTCAACTAACGCCAACGATAATGTCCTTTGCTGTAGATATTCCAACAATCCAGGAAGAACAAGTGGTCGAAAGTGACGGTAAGAATCTCATTTGAATGCAAGCAGACCGGTGACGATGCCATCCCATGCTTGCATCAATGCTGGTGTTTATGCTTCATAGTCGGCTATTTCCGCATGGAAGGCGGCACCAAACAACTTTGTCGACTTTAACACCATGCACATTACACAACTACTGCCAACGTCGGACCATTCTATCGCAGTTCCCGCTGCTACCGAAAAAGCCCAAACCAAAGTAGAAGAACCTCGTAGTTAAACGTTATCACCTTGGCTGTGTTTGCGGTGTACATTCCGATTCGGTCAGCTCGGCCGTGAATGGGTACTCCATGCCATCTCCTTGCATTCAAGATTCAAGCATGCATGCAGCGCTCATGACGTCCACGGCACAGCACGAGCTGACCGCATGATGGTGTGAACAGACATCCACGGTAGTAGTGGTAGCGTGGAAGAAGTACGGTGGGCAATAAAATAAGTTATTTGCGGCTTTCAACATAAATAAAAATGACTAACAGAAGGCGCATGCGTCCCGCGTGAGGCAGCTAGCATTCTGGTGCAGCACGCGTGACGTCAAGGGGTATACGCCCGTATCTATTTCGGGATCCAATCGGTTTTTAGTGGATGTTTTGGAACAGTCGAATGTTATGATCGGCATTCGCTCCAAAGACCCATGGCTGCGTGGGGTGAAACACGCAATCCAGCACACCCAAAGCGGCACCGCCGCCGGACTTCAGTGTGCTTCGCTTTCCGCGCAGAATTGTGAGGGGTACAACCAACGGATTGCGCAGAAGATCCGAGTACACCATGGCGTGGAAGATGTGAATGTTTCCGTCGTCGGAGCACCTACAATAACATTGGCAACGGTGAATATGCGACGCACACAAGATCGCAACAAATCAATGGTTGGACAGCATTGCTTACGTCGCCATCAGTGGGTATCGCGGATGGAAAACGGTGCCACGGACACCATTCTTGTGATATCGCAGTGCCTTGTACGGCGTCGTAGACAAGTCCAAATCGAACCAGTTCACAACACAGTCGTAACTGCCGCAAATCACATGGTCGCCGCTTGGATGCACGTCGATGGAACTCAACCACTTGACATTTGGGTTCAGTTTCTTCACCAAAGATGCCTTTTGGAGGTTGTAGATGCGCACTGAATGGCGGGTGGCCAAGAAGAATATTGGCTTCGAAGGATGAAACCGCACTCGTTGCACGACCCCCTTCACACTTGCAAATGGGCATTGGGACTTGCCCGGTTTGGACAAAATGTGGAACACGACGGCTGTGGACACAGCTTTTGGGCAAGCACTTGCCAAGTAGTCACCACGGTGATGCCAGGCCAGGTGCGTGACCTCGGCATTGTTGCGGTACTCAATCTTCAAAAACATACGAGGGGCTTGAGGATCCTTGCCTTCGGCCTTGCTTGCCTTCTGGTAACGCCAATTGCATGGTCGGTCACGGAGCTTAATTCCACCCTTTTGGGTAGGCACCTTGGCCTGATCATCAGCGTCATCAGAGTCTTCGTTCTCGTCTCCCTTGGAGGTCGTGCTGGATGCACCTTCCTCGTCGGCACTATCATTTTCGCCGTTCGCTGTCTCAACAGTCGCGACAGCATTGAGCGCTTTCGCTGCCTCCCCTGTTGGTCCTTCCATGAGTGACGCCATTTCGGCAGCGTTCTCGTCGTCGCCGGTCCCAGTGTTGAAAAACACAACGGTAGTTCCAACAGCAGCTACGAGAAAAGAGCGCACAGAACGGGGTCATGGCGTTAAACGTGTCAGAGCAAAAATACGGAGTGGCAGCGCAAGTACACACCTGCAACGATGTGGCGCGAATCCCGAGGATTCCACGCGACGCAATGTACGGTGTCCTCGACTTCAAACACGTGCAAGCAGCGGCCGGTCGCAACTTCCCAAATGCGAACAGTTCTGTCATCAGCGCCGGATACCATGTATTCACCGTTTGGCGAGAGCGAGATGGAGCGGATGAGGGCAGAATGCCCACGGTAAGTGATGGCATGCGATGTTGGATAAGGACGCAACTCTTTCGGGTCGGGCAGCCTGTCAACAACGGCGGTGTGCAAACTGTAAAACTATGTTGGTTTGGTGGTGCGCAGATGCCTTGGTGCGGAGTACGTACTTTGGGATCAAGGACTCCGGGTCAATGTTGAGGCGCTGCCGCATGACGCGAGGAGCCATATAGAGATCCAGGCACCGGTCGAAGCGTTCACGAACGATGTTGGTGTACGCCGGCACATGCCGCAAGGAGTCGTATCGCCGAGGAATAAACTCTCCGTATGGTCGGTCCGATACGGGCAACTTCTTCCATTCCTCGATCTCTTCGGCACTTGGAACAAACTCTTCCGGGGGCCGGTATGAAAAGGCATGCGATGGCGGCGCGGTCTTCGGCGCTGGGATGCGCTCAGGCCCGCGGCGTTTGGCGGCGTTCTGCGCAAAGAGCAAGCAAAACAGTATGTGAGAGAGCATGAAACACGAACATTGAATGTGGAATTTCACAAAAAAGACAGCATCTTTGAGCGCGACGAGAGTGGAACAGGATGGATCAAAGAAGTAATGTGAGGTGGTGGTTTGTGGGGCACAGCGTTTGCTCAGAAACTTGAGAATGATAACATGGGGGGCAGGAGGGTCTTACGTCTCCTTGTTCTAGAACACGGACCAAGTAGAAGTCATCACAGCAAGTGCTGTGCGACACAAACCACACGCGCGGCGAGGCGAGGGTGCGACATGGGGCGATGATGCAGAGGGTGGCGAAGCAGCCACCAGCGGTGGGCTGCGATCTGTTGTAGATCGCCAGCAAGTGGTGCATGATGCGATTGTTGCTTGGTTCTGGACCGAAGAACACTCACCTCGTCTTCTTGCGTCCACATGAGATATGCCTCGGTGTCCTTCTTCTTCTTTTTCTGAAACGTGATCTTGCCGGCCTTGATGTCGCGCACAAGCTTTGCGATTTTACGTTCTTCGTGGAGAGACGGTGTGAAGCGCCGCTTCGGGATGGGCGCTCCCGTCAGAGGCATAACCAATTTCTCGCTTGTGTAGTAAGGGACGTAGTCCGGGTAGGGGTTGTGTGCTGAATGCACGAAGCGACCAGTCTGCATACGCCGAATGAGCAGCAGCTCTCGCTCGCTGAGCACGCGCTGTTCTCCATTTCTTTCATCCGTGACTGTCCACTTGAAGTTGGGGTCGTCTTTGGACGCAATGACGGCGTCCACACCAGTTTTGCCATACCGGCGGGCTATTTTCTTTCCGTCCACGTCGTAGCCGACGTGTTCCAGGTTGTTGTACCACTCCAATGGAACTTCTCCAATCGTATTCTTTGGCTTCTCTTCGTCTGACGACAGGTCGTCAATGTGCATTGCACGCGCGAACCTGCGGTGTTCTTTGGAAGAGGCCTCGTTCTGTTTACGGTCCGCAAGGGTGCGGTCGTCTTCGCCGGCGCTGTCGTCGGAAGAAGAAGCCTCGAGCTCCTCGTCGTCTTCGTCGGGATCGCTGGATTCGTCTTCGTCGGGGTCGCTGGATTCTTCCTCGTCGTCAGCGCTCTCGCTGTCTTCTTCGTCAGCATCGTCGTCGGCGGTGGCATGGCTTTGCACGTACTTTTCTTCCAACTTCTCCAATTGCTGTTCGGCTAGCTCCTCTTCTTCATCAGCCTGGCGAGCAGGCTGTTTCTTTGCCTTGGGAGCATTGCGGCCCCGGCGGCCGCCGGAACCCCGTCGACGGCCACTCATGTCGTCGGCAAGCTCTCTGCGCTACAGGTCGAGTAGTTCACGTCGGCATCAAAAAAGTAAATGTCAATTTTGGTCTTTTCCTGTGGCTGCGGTTTTGTGTCAAGTCACAATTTGGCGGTGTGACACGTTGCAGCGCGGATGCGTGCACGACACCCAGCGGTACAACACCAAAACCTCACAAACAACCGCACAGAAACATCAACAGCAGTGTCACGCCGCGCCGCGCCACGCCACCAACACAATTCAAATACGCACGCACGCATGCACTGCGTGTCCAAAGACAAATACAATAACAAGAACGAGTACCTGCAAGGCAACACACACGCCACAAGCCCACCATCACACAAGTAGTTGAACAAAACCCCAACACTTCGCGCACTCCACGTCAACAACACCAATGCAGTTCCGCGACCGCGATCACAATCACAATCACAATCACAATCACAATCACAATTACAGTCGCAAACACACACCTAAACGCAACGGCAACGGCAGCGGCAATGGTAATGGCAACGGCAGCGGCAAAGGAAAATACGAACACAACGGCGAACGCGAACGCGAACACGAACGCGAACGCGAACGCAAACACGAACGCGAACGCGAACACGAACGCGAACGCGAGCGCGAACGCGAACGCGAACACAACGAAGCGATGGCCACAACAACGCGACGACAACAACAACGACGACGACGACGGCGACGGCGACAGCGACAATGGCGGCGACAATGGCGGCGACGATGGTTGGCGATGATGAGTGAGTGACTGTGACTGTGATTGACTGTGAGTGAGTGTGAGTGAGTGAGTGAGTGCAGTGGCCACCGATCCATCCTTTCGACTGGCATCCATCGACCAGTGAGTGAGTGAGTGAGTGACTGTGAGTGAGTGACTGACTGTGAGTGAGTGAGTGTGGGCTGTGTGGCCAGGCGCAGCCTCTCCCTCCCTCCCTCCCTCCCTCCCTCCCTCACTCACTCACTGTCATCCAGCGGCCACTCACTCACTCACTGTTCACTCACTGTTCACAGCCAGCCTCACTCACTCAGCCACTCTGCCTGCCTCTCACTCAGCCAGCCACGGTGCACAGTGCCATACACGGCACGTAGACATAGAGTATTCCCTGTTATGGGTATCTCATCCCATCCATAAACAGGGACATATACATTCTACAACCAGGAATACATCATGGAATACACGAATACCCGAAACGCGGTATATGAACTATAGTGGGTTCCTTCCGTGCGGGGCATACCCATAACTAAGACTGCGTGGTAAATGGCATAAAGACAAGTGGGACAGACAGGCAGGGAAAAGGGTTGTGCTCGCGCCACTGACCGCTCACTCACGGTTGGTTGGCTGTTGGGTGCTGGGTGCTGGGTGTTCATTGGTTATAATCCATGGGGTTGATTCGAAATCGGAAACCGGAAACTGGACATTGGGTGTGTGCGTCAACGCTGCGTGTAAAAGGTAAAAAGTGCAGAGTGGAATCGGAAGGTTCTATGATAAAAGTCGCAAACCACAAACCACAACCACTGTTTGTGTCCTAGAATCTGTGAAAGTTCCCTCTCCAGGATATGCTCTCCATTATACCAGCATAGTCGCATAGACGGGTACATAGCTATTCCGCTGATTCTCCCTACTTACAACGTACCCATAACTAAGGATGCACCTGAAACTATCCCAGTTCAAGACTTTAGGGCGTTCCTCGCAGTCGAACAGACGGAAGGAAGACACACACAGACAACAGCACAAAATTCCACTGCGTTCGCACAGCGTCCTCCGTCCGTCCACTCAACTGCAGAGGTTACCAATTAGTCGGACTTTCACTGAAGGAACCTCACAAACACGTAACCCTAATAAAGGATGTACACGAGCGACGCCTTTTTGTAGCAAGTGAGTCATCCTGTACCGACAATTACCTGTAATGAGATAAAACGCAAAGTGTCCTACTACAGGGTATCATCACATCAGCAGCAGGGGACGAAAATACCCGGAATTCCCGACACACGCTAGGTCCCTTTGAGCTCCTCAACGCCGCCTCGAATGATTCCTCTTACGATACTCACACAGCATTTCATCCGCAGCTCCCTCGCCACAATCCGTTGATACCCATACGCAGGGATGCGTGGTATTACATAGGCACCAGCGCCGCAATTATCTGTATTCCCGGAACACGATATAACTTTTCGTGCGGGCGGTGTGTGTGGCCGCTGTCGGTGTTGCTGCGTGCCTCGCCTGCCGTGCGTTCGTTCGTTCGTCGTTGTTCGTTGTCGCTGTTGTTTGTGTGTTTGTCGTCGTTCGTCGATCGTCGTTGTTCGATGGTCGTTGTTGTTCGTTCGTCATTGTCATCGTTCGTCGTTCGATGTTCGTTGTTGTTAGTCGTTCGTAGCTCGATGTACGTCGTTCGGTGTGCGTTGATGTTTGTTGTTGTTCGCCGTTCGTAGTTCGATGTTCGATGTTTGTTGTCGTTCATCGTTCATCGTTCGTCGCTCGATGTTCGTTGTTCGTTGATGTTCGTTGTCGTTAGTCGTTTGTTCATAGTCGACGTTCGTCGCTCTCGCCGTTCGTTCTGTGTGATTGATGTTCGTCGTTCGTTCGTCGTTTGTTGAACGTTTCTTCTTCTTTGTCGTCGTCGTTGTCACTGTCGCTGACGCGGTAGTTTGTTTCCTGCCGCTACGTTGCTGTCAGCACAGCGTCATTTGTTATTGACGCCGCAGACGACGGTTTCGTCGTGGCTTCGTTGTCGCTGTTCGTTTAGACCTCACCTAAACAACGCGTGACTCCAACGGCGGAAGTGAAGAACGACGTCGTCCAGGAAACCACTCGCTAGCAGAAGATTGTGTGATGTAGGCGGAGTACACCGTGAGCAAAGTACTTTCGTCTTCGTGCTTGGGTTTTCTTGCTGTGAGACGGAGGACCCTGTGTTTTTGGGCCCGTTTGTTTGCAGTGTGTCGGCTCTCACTTTGCTGAAACTCGTGGCGGACCGACCTCGTCGCAGCCGTGCCGGCAGTGGCAGCAGCAAAAACAGTTCACCATGCAGCGTAGATTTATGAAGTTTGGGAAGCGGGTCGTGAAGAAGAAGAAGCCCGCAATCAAGCCGTTCAAGAACTGGAACATCGTCAAAGGTGACCATGTGTATTTGATCGACGGCCGCGACAGAGGCAAGGACGGGATTGTGACGAAAGTAATCCGCGCGAAGAACCGTGTGGTGGTGGGCGGCCTCAACCTCGCGAAGCGCCGAGTTCCACCCAACGCAGAATTCAAGGGAGGGATCCTGAGCGTGGAGGCGCCTATCCACGTCTCCAACGTCAACCTCGTCGACCCTGCCTCCGTTGGTTCAGAGACTGGACCACTGCCGACCCGAGTTGGGATAAAGTACGTATCCTCTCCACATCAGTCGCGCCACACGCACGACACAGTCAATGCTCCGCCTTGTTTGAACTTTTACACGACTCTGTTGAGTCTCCCTGTCGCAACTCGCTTCTGACTTATTGTTTGTGCTGCCGCGTCATCTCAGATTCCTTCCGAACGGTCGCAAAGAACGTTACGCCAAGCGTAGCGGCGTGGCCATCCCAAAGCCACAACTGACCCCCAAACCGTCGGACCGCTTGACAGCCGGGCCAAAGGACACCACGGTAGACGATGTCGTGGAACAAACTTTCACGGGCCTGACGGCCGAGACCAATTTGTTTGATTACCTGGGCGAAGACGGCCAGTTCCGAGCAGAGGTATGATGAGACAGGCTGGTCGAAAGACCTCGCTGTCCATTGTGTCGCTGGCATCATAGATTTTATAGATAGCAGCCCGTCCATGCTCCTTTGCAGCGTCACCGCCGTGAGGCAAGACATGCAAACGACATGGGCAGGGTAATGTAAACCTCCAAACCCACCAAAATTGTTGTCTCGCACAAAGCTTTGGCCATGACGGCGCGATCAAGCTTGCTGGTGCAAACGGTGGCGATAAATGCGGGCCCTGCTATCTGACGTGGGGAGTGTGGCCGGTATACAAAGAGAGAGAACACGAATGATTCTGCTTCGCTTCCCAAAGTCAAAGCAGTTCCGAGTAGCACTTCTGGCAATTTCGGAGGAATTGCGGGAGAAGAGAGATTCGTCGAGGGTGTCGTGACAAGACAACGCGTTGTCTCTGTGTGAGGTTGAACTGGGTTGCACGTTAGGGTAAAAAAACAAGCTTATGTCACCAGTCAAGCGTCACAGGTGATCGCTGGTGGGTTTATCTGAATTAGGGTTTCAAAGGCCTTCTCTATTCTTGAACATTGTAGACCTTGTGTCGTGTGTGTGCCTGACAGCAACCGAAGTAATTCAAAGCTGTTGTGGTTGTGAGGTTGGAAATAAGTGCTGGAAGCTGTCACCTGTCGTATCATTGCTCGTTGCGTGTGTCTTGTGTCCACTTACTTGCTTGTTCGTTGTTCGTTCCAACGAAATTAATTTTATTATAACAAACATGAAGTTGTGGTTGGAGGGAGGCTGGCAACTCCCAAGTTGAAAGCCGAAAGCTGACAGTTGTCGCGTCGTCTTCGTTCGTTGTTCGTTGTGTTCGTTGTCTTGTGCCCAATTCCCAATTCCTCGTTCGTTTATGATGCCTTACTCGCCACCAAAGTACATTGCAGTATGTACCTCTTGGTATGGTATCCACAAAGAAGGCATTGTCGACGGGCGCAGGTCGGTGGAGAAGGGGTCAACGCTGAGAGATGGTGCCCTGGGAGCTGTGAGCGTTGGCCGGTTCAAACAGTTGGTTCGCTCGTTCGTTCGTTTTTGTTGTTGGTTGTTGTTGTGCGTTGTTGCTCCCAGCTCCCAGCTCTCAGACACGCCGAAGTCGTTCGATCATTCATTCATTCACTCGCCCGTTCGTTCGCTCGCTTGCTTCATCATCCGGCCGGTTGTTGTTCAACAACGTCTTCGACCTCACCTACTTACGTGGCAAGCCGAGTTTGTTCGCGCGTTCCGGTGCTTCGCAGGACAGATCGACGACGGTTGTAGTAACGACGATGGCAGAGGTCTGCGAAAGGCATGTCCGAGTTTCGACAGCCATGGACAATGACATCGAGGTTGCAAACAAAAACGCGCAATTGGCAATGACGCGTCGAGGGAGTCTCTAACACAAACATGCGCGTGTGGTGACGGCACTGACGTGGAAATCAGAAGTATAATGCACCGTGATGGCGCGTCAGCCAGTTGCGTGAAGTCAGAACCTTTTGTCAACGCTCCTCGGACGCTGTCGTTTGATGACTTTGCTCTTGGCGACAGCGACTGCATTCACTTTCGATCGACGATTGAATGGCGCTTGAAGTCATCCTTCGTCTGCCGGGTCTTGTCCACGTTTTCTGCATGTTTTGCATTTGTTCATTGTTTTTTTTTTTTTTTTTTTTTTTTTTTTTTTGTCCCGGGTGTTGCAGAGCAAGGCTTTGTAGAAGTAGACAACATGGTGTCCTTGGCGGAGATGGCCAGTGTGCTGGCGTTCATCGTGACCGTGGCACTTTTGTTGGCCGATGCTCACCAGTCGTCGTCACAGTTGTCTGCGAGCGCAGCCGAACTTCGTTCTCTCCACGAGCTCAACGCCAATTTACAGTCTGACTTCGACGAGCGAATCACTGACGCTCGGCGTGACCTGAAGTTATCCGACGCCACGTGTCGTACGGCGTGCCTCAACTCCAAACGCATTGCTGGTAAGGCGCACCTGCGAGACAAGGTGAAGATGCAAACGTGTTTCGGCCAAGAACGTACCAGCACATGCTGCCTCTGTCTGCAAGACGGCTACTCGCTCGAAGATGCAGATGCCGTGCCCGAGACCGAGAGTTCGGATGCTGGATCCGACGTGGTGAAACGATTGGAGGATCAATTGGCTGTGGCCCAACAAGCTATCGCGGAAAACTACGAACGAGCAGCCTTCGATAAGGTGGCTCTTGACGACGCCAAGGAGAAGTTGTATGCCGCGCAGCAAGAGATGACAAAGTTGAAGGAACAAGCCTCTTCGGGCAGCGTTCGCACTGCTGTCGATGTTGAAGTGGATGACCTAGACCCGGCAACGTACAAGATCGACTGCCACCCTCCTGTGCCGAAGCAGGTAAGTACAACACTATGCAGAACGTCATTTGGTTGATGGTGTCGTTTTACGGTTGCACATGTGGTCACAATCTGATGCGGCTGTGCAATGAATGCTGTGCAGGTATTCTACAATCGGATTGGCAAAGCTGGAAGCACTAGTGTTATGATGGCAGCCAAGAATGCAGCGAGGCCCAATGGATACAAAGTCAAGGAACTCATTACTTCAGAGTATCTCACTCAAGAAGGGTAGGTCATTGCAACGAAACTTGTGTTTGAGCTAGCTACACGTGTTCTAATTGCGGCGCGCTTGTGTTAGCAATCTTGAGGTTATGCAGAAATATGTTGGAGCGGGCCTTGGATGCGTGACAGGCAGTTGCGAGAAGGTGGTTTTCATTGGCCACGTGTTTTTCATGGACTTGGGTGACTTCATCCCGAGCGGCAAGTATACTCGGTAGGTAGCACGCACTTGTCGAATGCGCAAGTCGTCACCGGGCGTCACAACTTGTGGTGGTTGTCCACAGGCCCGCTTATGTGAACTTTCTGCGTGACCCTCTCGAGCGCTACATTTCACAGTACTACTTTTGGCGAACGCTTGGCGACATCGGTCCGTCGACATCCAAAGTAGGAAAGAGTCTGGAGGAATGCACGGAGCAATCGCATCTCTATGGATGCCCTCCATTGAATTACATGACAAGTTACATGTGTGGTGGCGATGCCACCATCTGCTCCGACCCCCCTGACGAGCAGGCAAGTACAATGCATGTGCTGCCACCGGACCTCGTACCACATTCGACAAACAATAAGTTCGCCTTTTGTTTTCCGTCACAGACATTTCTTCGAGCTAAGCGCAACCTTATCACGCAGTATGGCATGGTTGGGTTGACGGAGCAAGTATGTTTGATGACGAGTATTGTACTGTTTGATGTAGTACTTGTCGCCCTCGTGGATTCTGATGTTGATTGTGTTCGGCTAGATGGATCGATCATTGAAGCTCCTGGCCACGATGTACCCATCATTCTTCAAAACTAGCCTTCGCGCCGGAGTTGTGAACAAGAACAGTCGCGGCAAGAAGTCAGTATCAGAAACTGTCAAGCAGAAAGTGGAAGAGGTACGTCACTTACGTGATTATTGCGGCCCGCCATTGTTGTGCGCTTATCATGGGACCCTTGCGTCGACAGGCTAACTCCTACGACCGGAGACTATACAACGTGGCTAAGGAGTTGCTCGAACGGCGATTCGCGGAGTGCGGTGTTTGACGATTGAATCTGGCTGCGCCAGCCCAACAGTATCCACAAACCGAGGTATTTAAAAATGACTACCTTCAATCAAAACTTATAAAACTTATCAAAATAAATAACCAACCAGCACAGGCGCAGCTTACAAGCTCTCTGAGGACACCTCCAGTTTCGTGAGACCAACCTGGTGAACACACACGAGACAGCTGTGTGAGGACGGCAGGGACACGGCGTCAGCAAACATGGACTTGACTCGCACGGACTTTGACGATGTGGATAACGTCAGGACTTGACCTGACGAGCGAAAGTGTGCAGGGGGTACCTGTGCACCAGTGCCAGGCAGGTCAGGACACCAAGCATCGTTGACAACACCTGTGCTACGAGCGTACCGTTCGGGTGCCGCTGTGTGTCTTCCCCCATCTTGTAAGTGTACGTGGACACAATGTTGGCAACGCTTGTGTTTGACGTGGCTGCCGTGAGTCCCTTTTCACTGAGCAAGGCATCGAAAGATGACACAGCCGACGGAACATCGTGGTTCGCTCCCCGATTGGACATGAAAACGACGCCGACATTGAACTCTAAGCAGAGATCCACAAGCCAACTCTGAATGTGATGGACAATTTCTCTTGTTGCTTCTAGCATTAAAGGGCTACATGCGTTTTCACGAAGCACAGTTGGGTTAGGCGTGCGTGTGTAAACCGCCCAACCAAAGAAGCTGCAAGCCACAAACCTGTAGTTCCCAGACAGTAAAGGATCGTCCAACACTAGAAATGATTGCTCTGCTGTCAGAAGCGCCAAGTGCAGCTGGAATTTCAACCAACGATGTTGGTATTCCGCCAATTGACGCTTCTCCGGGGGCTCGTCCTTATCGCTATGGAACACGAACAACAACTCTGTACTGACAACGAACGTGCGCGTAGCGCCGTTCCAAACTCCGTAGAACTGTCTACTGTAGTCTACTGTGTTGCCGTCCGTGAATGGATTGAGGTCTTCGAGTATCCTCGAATCAGTGGCGCACAAAAGAGGTGGTGGAGGATGTGCATCCAGGATATCGTCAGCTAAATCGATGTCAACTGAGTCGGTGTGCGATGCCGCGTCACCGAGTGAGCCCATCACGTCAACAATCTTTCCACCATGACATTCTTCACCGACGGCACCTGTTACCGCAATCAATCGTAAATACCCCTCACTTAAGCGGGATAGTGAACTATCTAAGCGAGCCCGCAAGGGCCGTGGGCCCGTGGCTGCTCCAGCATCTACAAGCACAATACTGAAAGGCCTATGCATACAATGAATGGTGAAGGTTCATCTTCCATTGCAACACAAGCCGGTCGACTGGTTACGCACCCCTTCCAGTTTCCCTGTGTCTTTTGCGTTCGCTGTAACCACTCATGTGAATGAATATGACCGAATCGACGAGGCGCCTTTGAACGGAAGAATTTAGGGAACCTAACCATGGCAATGAGCTGGGTGATACGACAGGAAGAAGTGAAAGGAGATTCCGCATACAGCAACAACTCACGTCTGTGGAATGAAAAACATTGTCTTCTTTGTCACCAACCGATCAAAAATCCATTGCCGGTCACTCACACTCAACTCGCGCACACGATCGCCTACACGCCAAGCAAGGTCACACTTTAACACACAATGAGCACACCACGTACGGCAGCCAACGAAAAGTGACCTGCAAACCCTCCCGAGCTGATTTCTTGTTCGATTTCCAACAAACGTTTGCCTTGAGCAACTGCGTCCGTGTCTATTGCCACGTGCTGAACTTGATCGCTGGCATGTCGTAAGGACGCAAGATTTGTGCTTTTGAAGAATGGATGCGACGTGAGTGTCTTCCATGCGTCTTCGCGTTCACGGGGCGTGGCGTCCATGGCCGAAGCACCAATCCGAGCCATTGGTTCAAGGCGCAACAACTGCTCAACAAGGTCTCGGCCATTGCGGTCGTAAGTTTTGGGAAGAAAACAGTAAACAACATGAAGAGCGTGCTGCACACAATGCATCACGGCAGTGTGGTCAAGAGCTAATTGTGGACGACATTGTCAGTGGTGCAACGACAAGGAATGCGCACCTGCATTGTCAAATAGTCGCTGCCGGCTCGGAATGGCGGGCGCCCATGCAGTAGCTGGAATATAATGTTGCCAAGTGACCACAAATCTGCGTTGCAGTCAGATGGGAGCCCTTTCACAGCTTCAGGCGGCATATACTCTGGCGTGCCCACATGTTCCGGCCCGTTCAGTTCAGTGTTGTACAGATCCTTGGCGGTGCCAAAGTCTACAAGTTTGATATGCTGCTTGTCTTCTGACAGCATTATGTTTTCGGGTTTTAAGTCTCGGTGCACAATTCCTTCTTCACGGAGACACTTCAATGCCTAGTACAGCGAGCGGCGTCGGAACAGCAAACAGTGAGTGTGCAGCAAAGATGCTGATACATGGGTGCGGGCCAACTCCTGACCTGCACCAACTGCGCAGAATAATAAGCTGCGTCCTGCGGCAGAAGTCCGGCCAGAGAATCTCCTCGCTGCTTGAGGAGTCCCCATAGTTCGCCTCCGGGACAGAAATCCATCGCAAAAAACAAGTGCGCGGCGTCTTGAAATGTGTTGTGCAAAGTTACGATGTACCTGCGCCAAGAAATTCGATACGTCAGCTGGTCGGCGACTTACGTTGGTCCGACTACACTCCATGCACTCACCGCTGCCCATATAACCTACGAAGCACTTTTTTCTCCATGAATATTTCGTTGTCGACGTTTTTGTGCCGGATTCGAGTTCGTTTCAACCCCTCTTTGCTCATTATCTTCAGTGCAAAGGGTTCCTTTGTTTTCTACCAAGCAAAATGGCCGTGAGTTGTGTGCATGTTCGAGCACCAATGATTAGTTCACCGTACCTTGTGTTCGGCGAAATAGATGTTAGCAAAATTGCCAACACCGATTGGTTCTTCGCCCATGTTGAAATGATGTCTCTTCAAGCGGAGGGAGTATAACCCTTTAATGGATCCCGTTGCAGCAATGACAGATGACCAGTACTCGCTCAGCTTGTCTGCTGCCGCTTCTCCAGCGGCGTTTTTCTTTATGAGCTTTGCCAAGTGGAGAGACCGCTTTGCTTGTGCCTCCAATTCTGCAGCAGCCAAGTCGTCACCATTGCCGAGTGCTTCCGCAGCCGCAGCTTGCAATGCCTTTCCGAGCCGAAAATGGGCTTTAAAGTACATGCAGTCAAATCGCACTGCTGCTTCTGCATCAAGCTTGGCTTGCTTTGCGTCACCGATCGCGAGAAGTGCCGCTGAACGGTTGGCGAGGCAAATTGCAGTTTCTGGAGCTAGCCGTGGCAACACTTTCACCGCCTCGGAATACATTTCAATTGCTTGAGAGTACTTCTCGTCTTTGAGATACTTGTTCGCTTCATTGCGGAGCTTTGTTGCGCGTTCAACTTGCTCTTGCATGTCATGCCGGCCAGGATGTTTTGGTGAGTTGTCGGGCTCGCTAGCCGCCTGATGGCCTCTCGGGGCACGCGGTGACCGCTGCGGACGTCGAGGTGGCAGCTGTAAATCCTCAGCGCGTTCGGCTTTTTGCATGCCTTGTTCTGCATCATTAGCTTCACTCGGCTCACTTGAGCTCGTTTCGTCGTCGCCACTGCGTGCCAACGGTGGGAATGGGTACGTGCCTTGCTCGATCGCAGCTCTTTTCGAAACTGCAGTGTGATCGAACACCTCCCTCATCGCGGGGTCAGCTTCGTTTTCCTCGCTGTCCTGCGACATTTTGCTTTGCAAACGACTTGCGTAGCAAGCTCGGATCCTCGACAAGCACTCGAAGTTCGTTGCTGGGAAAACAATGCAGAAAGTATACAGCTCTGCTTCGCTGCTGTTCGAGAATTTCTAGACACCATTTGTCAACGCCATGTTCGTCATCGCGTGCATGCTGGGTTCTCAGTTGTGTAGTCTTGGTGGTCTGTGTGGTTGTAGCAACTGACGTCGGGAATTGGAAGCCTCCGTTGTGAGAGAACCCCGCGCATAGGTGGACCCCCAACCTCCAAGCCTGCATGATGCAGTGTCATGACGAATTGTTGAACGAAGATCTGTGCGCCTGTTGACGAGACGTGTGGCACGTTGGCTACGAACTGAACCGTCGCCAACTTTTCTTTATCGATGACATAGTTGGTTGGGCCAAGGGTTGTTTGAATATTCGCTTAGCTTCCGTTGTATTGGTGCTCGTCATCATCGTCGTTCGTTGTCGTCGTCGTCGTCGTCGTCGTCGTCGTCGTCGTCGTCGTTTGTCGTTCGTCGTTGTGTTGTTGTTTTTAGTTTTGGGGGCAGC